>ERZ779889.158-NODE-158-length-91892-cov-4.576238_pt1 | contig 91892 bp, 79 predicted proteins | sample MGYA00511030_ERZ779889 | MGnify/ENA primary metagenome ERZ779889 (study PRJEB29588, sample SAMEA2160616) | human gut metagenome | biome: human gut; feature: human-associated habitat; material: faeces | place: Denmark | collected 2008/2010 ...
GCGGGCCCCTCCCTCTTGTGCCGAGGGCGGCAAGTCTTTTCTCGTTGCTGAATGTCCAGTGCGCGTCTTTTGAGTCTCCTGTCGAGAGTGTACCCCAGACCCGCGATTCTGGTGCACTTTTCCCCGTGGCATGAGATTTCTGGGGAGGTCCAGCAGGGCAGACTTTGGGAAGTGCTTAGTATACAGGCATTCTGAAAAAGAGCATCTGCTGGACCTGGGGTGAAGTGGCGGTTTTATGGCGAAAAGCGGGCAGTCCAGCAAATCGCCAGGTTGTATATACCTAACAATCAGCGCAATACGTTTAAGCAGCATGTTGGACATTGTAAAAGTGCTTATTAAGCCAGCTTTTTTAGGAAACGGCAGTTCCTCTTTGTCCGTCTCTTTTCTTTTGATATGATTGAACAGGACTTCCATGGCTATGGCACCGTCTTCTTTAGGGATCGGATATATGGACTTGCCGTTGAAACTGAAATTCGGATTGTCCTGATATCCAGATTCCGGATATGCAGATGCTTCTTATACGCTCGATTATCATCACTTTCGCCATATTCTTATGCTCCTTGTCATTCACATTATAAGATACGGCTCCCATGACAAGGTATGCAAGCTGCGTAAGCAGACTTTCGTGAGAACAGATATTATGCACGTTACGGAACACTCCATATTCAATATTCAGAATCTCTTTCAACTTGCGCACTTTCCGGGCACTGAACGAGTACTTGGATGTCAGGGGCTATTTGACTTCGTCATATATGCAGAGGTGCCTCGGCAGTGCGAATTGAACAAGTTCATTTACATTGCTCTCGGCTTCCGCGTATATTTGCAGCATTATCCTTAATGGCTCTTATGTACTGTAAGAGCCAGGCCAGGCAGTGGCGCCGGCGCCGGCGCCGTCCTGTCAGCTAAGGAGACTCAGGTTATCCAGTTTCTTGCCAAAGGCATAATCACCAGACAGATTGCTGAAGCCCTCTACGCCGCTGTCAACACAGTGGAATCCCACCGCGCCCACATTATGCGCAAGCTCGGGGCTGTCAACACCGCCGATATGGTGATGAAAGCCACTCCCCTCGGCCTGTTGCCTTCAATCTGGACTGAGGTAAGCCGCAACTGTCCCGGCCCGTCCGACATCCGGCCCGTAGTAGTCGTATGGCAGCAGGACACACCCGAAAATCATGGTTTTCCGCGATTTCATTATTGCTTTATTATCCCGTAATTTGCGCGTAGAAACAACATACACGTAAATATGAAAGGAATTGTACATTACGCGACCGTGCTTGCAGCTGCTACCGCGCTGGTTCTCAGCTGCGATGAGAGGCCTTCCTCAGAAGGGGCCATTACAGTTCACGGAGACCTTGAGATGCTGCTGCCGTCCACGGAGACCGATACCGTAATCTCGTTTACGGCCACCGCCGCCTGGACTATACAGGTGGAAAACGGACAGTGGCTGGGTGTCGAGCCCGACGGAGGAGCCGCCGGAGACATCACAGCCAAAGTCTCGGCCCAGGCCAATGCCGACACGGCATCACGCACTGCGACTGTCAGGATACTCTGCGGCACATCGGAGACAGCCTTGACCGTCACCCAGTCCGGAAAGGACACGGATACTCCCGGCGGAGATCCCGATGTGCCGGACGGCAACCGTATCAGAACGATGTTTATCTCCGACGGTGACGATGAGGAGAGTTTTGATTACAGCTTTGAGTATGACGGGGAGGGCAGGCTGAGCGGAATGGAATGTACAGAGACATACTATGAAGGCTATGACAAGATTGTTATCGGTTACGTATTCGACATTGAGTACTCGGAAGACCGGATTGTAATCTCGGGAGGAGACGGGGAATATGACCTGACTATCGATGCGGCAGTGGACGCCCAGGGCCGGGCAACATCCGTTGTATATACAGAGGTTGGGGATGACGGATACGGGCATGAAGGTGAGATTAGGACTGATGTCAGCCTCAGCTACAACAGCGACGGACAGCTCATCCGGGAAGAGGGCAAGGAGGACGGCTACTCGGAATACAACTACGAGTACACCTGGTCAGACGGCAATCTCACCAGTGCCTTTTACGACTACTACGATGTGGAGTTCGGCTATTCGGAGTATGCGAACAACTCCAACATAGACATCAACTGGCTGTTGACCTGCTGGTACGGTTCGGGTGTGGGTCCGCTGGGCATCATAGGCGCACTTGGAGAGAGGAGCGGCACATACGCATGGCCTGATGTGTGGAACTATGCAGATGCAAACGATTCCATGCCCGAAATTTATCCCGTCCATGAAGACCTTATCGGTACTACTATTAGCCATGAATATACGTCTTATGAGTCCGGAGTGCCTGCGGTCGATTACGGATTCGACGCGGAGGACAGGCTTGTATCCATACTGAAGTCGGTGCCCAAATACAGCGTCACCTACAGTCAGGTGTACCGTTATGAGCTCGAAAGTGACTCCGTACAGCCCGATGAGGACGGATATTACTATTACGGAGTCATACTCGTGCCGGTAGGGGAGCCCGAGGAGGTGTCACGCGAGGCCATAGACCCGGAAATCACAAATGTGAAGATAGGATACTGACAGACTGTTATAACTTGGACAGTGAGGTGTAATGGGCTGTTCCGCAAGTCACGCCAGGGTCTTCCCGATAGGCTAAAGTCCGTATTGTGTTCAAATATATATTCGGAATCGACTAAAATTGGATGAAAAATTGTATATTTGCGGCAATATTTGAAAAGATGTTAAAATATTATGACAAAGGTCGTTTATAAAGTCGAGGGAATGATGTGCGGTCACTGTGTGACGCATGTCCAGAAGGCCCTTGAGTCCCTGCCGGGAGTCAGGGCAGAGGTCTCGCTGGAGCCGGCGCTGGCAGTAATAGAATTTTCGGACAAGGTGTATTCCGTGTCCGAACTGCAGGCTGTAATTGCTGAGAAGGCAGGGGACTATATTCTTCAGGAACAATAATTATAACTAAACTAAAATATATGGGACTTGAACTTAAATTGAAAGCTGTGCTTGTCTCGGTGGCCGCTGCCGCCTGTGTCAGCTGTACATCTGAGTTGAAGGTCGGTGAAGGCAACATGGACCTTACGATAACGGTAGGAGGGGACTCTCTCATGCTACCTCTCGGCTCTACTGAGTCTATGGGAATCAGCGATTTCCTGGACCTGGACAGTGTGGATTTCCTGTATGTCGATGAGTACGGAAACTATTATCTGGAGATGACTGATACATTTGAGGAGGAAGTGGCTGTAAGCGATTTTGCCGAGAGCATGACTGTGGAGGGAATTGACAGGAATTTTGATGACCGTGATTTCACTGTTTATTCAGACGCGACTGGAATCGGTGCGGACTTTGACTTCGAGGAAGAGTTCACATATCTGTTCTCATTTCAGGATGCGAAGGACTCCGGACTGGTGAGCATCAGTTATGTCAATCTGGAGAATACGTATCTGCTGCCACGTGTGCATCTGGAGGCAGACAAGACTATCCCGGAATCAATGGTGGTGAGCCTGGAGGTCATTGTTCCTGAAAAATATGTATTCGACGACGTGCCTGCTGTCAACGGCACAACAGTTACATTCGAGGGAAATGTCTCTTCTTCAGGAGATGTGAATTTCCAGCCTGTGATGATGGAGTCTATCGAGCTCAATCTTGGAGAAAACGATCCGTTTGAGTTTGAGGATGTGTTTACGGTAAACAATCTTTCCATATCGGTGGATCAGGCGGAGATGACAGAGTTTGAAGGAGCTGTTCTCAGTGTCTCCTCAGGAGTTACATTCGGCGGTGATGACGGGATGCTGCATCCGTCCTCATTCTACGGCAAGGTGGATATAAGGCTGGATGAGATAGAGGAGCAGATATTGCTGGACGAGATACCTGAGTATTTGAAAGGAGAGGAAGTGAAATTGGATTTTATCTCCCCTTACGCTACTGTCTCGCTTATGACCAATTCAGGTGTGCCTATCATCATTGATGCTGATATTGTGCCCGTGTTTGAGAGCGGTGATAGTCAGACCAAGCCTATAGGACTTTCTCTCAGCGCGCCGGTATCGGATGACGAGACTGTGACCGAGACCGCAAATTACTGGCTGGCTTCAGAGACACCTTCAGAACTGCCTTCGGGTTATCAGTGGATAGAGGCTGATGTCCGCAATCTTCTTAGCAGGATACCCGACAGGCTGGATATAAGTGTAAGGCCATATTCGGATCTGAATAATGATGAGGACCATTATATTGACTGTAATGCGGTTTATGATTTCAGCGGAGAGATGAGTTTCGTCCTGCCTTTTGAGTTCGGAGACAGTCTGTATGTGCCTGTAAGGGATACTCTTGCAGATATGCCTGAGGAGCTCGGTACGGCGCTCACGGCAGCTGACATTATGCTGAACGGAACAGTTGTAAGCTCATTCCCTGTGTCTTTGCAGTTGTCAGGAGATTTTCTGAACGGCAATTATGAGCCTTTGGGCATAAAAATACCGAAGCAGACCATAGGTGCGGGAGGAACCGATGGGGAACCTGTCTCATCGCAATTGAGTATCAAGGTGCCCCAATCCCCCAGAGCAGAGGAGATCGCGTATCTGGTCTTCCAGTTTGAGCTTCTGAATGGAACAGGAGCCTCGATATCGGAGAGTTCCACGATACAGATTACGGATATATCTGCCGGAATACCGGGCGGCTTGACATTGGACCTTAATCAAGAATAACCATAGACTGAACAAATTATGAAAAAGATAGGTTTACTATTAGGTATAATATCAATATCGGCATTGACCTTTAATGCCTTGGCTCAGAGCCGGACCAGTTATTTTGTGAGGAATTCCACCCAGAACCACGAGTTCAACGCGGCTTTCGCACCAGACCAGGGCTATATGGGATTCCCGTTGCTGGGAGGCATTGACCTGACTCTCGGAAGCAACCTCGGTGTATCCAATTTCCTGTATCCGCTGTCCAACGGCAAGACAGGCCTTTTCCTGAACAATGAGGTCAGTGCGGAAGAGTTCCTGTCAGGAATCCGCAACAGCAATGCGTTGGGTGTGAATTTCAAGTACAAAATACTGGATGCGGGATGGTACACGTGGAAAGACTCGTTCTGGACTTTGTCATTTGATGTCCGTGCCGATGTGGACCTGTCCTTGCCAGGTGAGCTTTTCCGTTTCGCAAAACTTGGTATGTCCAGTGATCCTACATCATACAGTATTAGGAATCTGGGTGTAACCGGTCAGGTGTTTGGCCAGGTGTCCCTGGGTTATTCACAGGGACTGGACAAATGGGTCAAGGGCCTGAGAATAGGAGGTAAGGTGAAGTTTCTGGCCAGCATGATGGACGTCCAGGCCAATATAAGCAGGCTGGACCTTAATCTGAGTTCCCAGAGCTGGAGCGCGAAGTCCTATGCGAGCGGTCATATACTTGGAGGCGGACTGACACCGCTGTATGACGAGAACGGTCATGTCGAGAATTTTGCCTTTGATCCGTCCGGACTCGGTGTTGCCGGTTATGGTGCCGCGTTTGATCTGGGAATATCATATACTTTATCTGAGGGGACGCCGCTTGACGGTTTGAGGTTCTCCCTCTCGGTCACGGACCTTGGATTTATCTCCTACAACAGGAACAATGCGACGCTTCTTGCAGCTGACGGGAACGAGTTCATGTTTGACGGAGTAGAGGATATCGGACCTGATACTGACTTCAATGATGTCTTCAATGCCATGAAAGACGACCTTCTCTCAATGGTGTCTTTCTCGGAGCAGTCTGTTACAGAGAATCAGATAAGAATGATGACGGCTACGTTGTACGCCGGTGTGGATTATTCGTTCCTCAAGGACAAGATGAATGTCGGCCTGCTCTACTCTGCCCGTTTCGGCCGTCTCAGAACCGAAAACGAGTTGACATTCGCATGGAATTACGCTCCTACCAGGGGCTTTGACATAGCGCTGTCATATTCCCTGCTCAAGACCCATTCTACTATCGGATGGCTTATCACGGCATTCCCTAAGCGGGGTCTGGGAATATTCTTCGGCAGTGACTTTACTCCGGTCAATTATTCTGCCCTGAAGCTTGAGGGACTGCCGATATCCATACCGGTACCTAAGAAAGAGCTGATACTGGATGTTCATTTCGGCGTGACCGTATCGTTCGGAGGCACCAACTCGCGGTATGCCTCTGCATGGGGTGAGGAATGAACCGTTTGTGTAAAATAGAGGAGGCTGCCCTATCATGCTTAAGGGCAGCCTCCTCTTATTTTGTGTAAGGCTGATATAAGAAGTTATACAGCAGGGGCGGAAAAATGCTCTTTGGAGAAGATCCTTGCTTCGGTAACGACTACGTCGTTGCCGTCCTTGTCCCTCATCTTGCCCACTATGGTGCCGATCATTCTCTTGTGGTCTACATTGGTGCATTCGAAGCGGATGTGATAAGGCTCGTCGATATACACAGGTTTGAGGTAGGTCACATTCTGAGAGATAAAATAAGCCATTTTGTCTGCCGGCCACATGGTTCCGAAAACTTTTGCGAATGCGCATAGGATAAGTACTCCTTGAGCGACAGGCCTTCCGAACTCAGTTTCAGTAGCGAACTTCCTGTCAATGTGTACAGGGTTGTAGTCATCAGTCAGCTTTGCGTAGACTTCAGCATCTTTCTCAGTGAAGATGGTGTTGTAATCGTAGGTGTCGTGAACTCTTATCATAACAGGGTGTTTTAGGAATGATTTACCCTATAAAGATAAGAATAATAAATCGATTTTCCAAATAAATGTCTTCAGAAAGCTATTGAAAGGCCGTCGTATGCCGGCTCCACTCCTTCGGGCAGGACTTTGCACAGCTCTTCGTACCGCTCCAGCTGATGGGATATGTGCGTAAGGAAAGAGTGGGTGGCCCCTACCTTCCGGCATACTTCCAGAGCCTCGTCAAGCGAGAAGTGGGATATGTGTTTCTCCCTTCTGATACAGCTGATTACAAAGACATCCACGCCCTTGAGTCTCTCAAGGGATTCCTCCGATATGTAGTTGGCGTCGGTCAGGTAGCCCAGTCTGCCGAAGCGGAAACCCAGAACCGGCAGCCTATAGTGTATGGCGCGGACTGGTATGATTTCCACTCCATTGATACTGAAGGGATGCTCGTCTATGGTGTGGAGAATGAAGTCCGGAACTCCGGGATAGCGGTGGTCTCCGAAGGCGTAGGCGTATTCTCTTTTCAGGGATTCCTGAACAGCGGTCTCGGCATAGATGGGGAAACCCTTGCCCGTGAAGTAGTTGAATGCACGGACGTCATCCAGGCCGCCTGTGTGATCCTTGTGCATATGGGTGAGAAGCACGGCATCGAGTTCCTTTATCCCGCTTCTAAGCATCTGCTGCCTGAAATCCGGACCGGCATCGATTACGAGCCTTAGCCCCTCATATTCCACGTATGCGGAGGTTCTGAGTCTCTTGTCGTGGAAGTCATCGGAGCGGCATACGTCGCAGCCGCATCCTATCATGGGCACGCCCTGGGAGGTGCCTGTGCCTAGAAATTCTATTTTATTGGCCATAGCACCCCAAAGATAGGGAATTTTTGCGTAATTTTGTAAATTATGAGCAGCAGACTTTATCTCGTACCGGCCCCTTTGGGCGACAATCCTCCGCAGGAGGTGATTCCGCAGTATGTTTTTTCCAGCATAGCCCATATACGGCATTTTGCGGTGGAGGATGTCCGCAGTGCCCGCAGATATCTGTCCCGCGCCGGTTTCAAGGGGATGGTGGACTCCTTGTCGTTCTATGAGATAAACGAGCATTCCTCGCAGGAGGACATAGAGGGTGTTTTCAGGGTGCTGGAGTCCGTGGGTGAGATGGCTCTTATCTCCGAGGCCGGACTGCCGGCTGTGGCCGATCCCGGAGCCGCTCTGGTGGCTCTGGCGCACAAGGCGGATATGGAGGTGATACCGATGTCAGGTCCCTCCTCACTTATGATGGCGCTGATGTCCTCAGGCATGAACGGGCAGTGCTTTGCCTTCGCCGGCTATCTTCCGGTAAAACCAGAGCAGAGACGCAGAAGTATAAAGGAGCTTGAGGCCAGGTCCAGGAAATATTCAGAGACGGAGATAATGATAGAGACTCCGTATCGCAGCGATGCGCTGTTTCAGGATATCCTGGCTGTATGCGGGCCGTCCACGCGGGTCTGTGTGGCGTCCGACATCACTCTGCCTGAGCAGTCCATAAGGACCAGAACCGTAGCGGAATGGAAACGCTATCCGCTGACTATATCCAAGAGACCTACAGTATTTTTAATTCTAGCATAATATGGGAAAAGTAGAGCTTTGCGGCATGCGATTCTTCGCCCATCACGGCTGTTTCGCCGAGGAGAGGACCATAGGCAATTATTTCATAGTGGATTTCGCGGCTGAGACGGACATGACGGCTGCCAGTGAAAGCGACAATCTGGATGACGCCCTGAACTATCAGGTGATATACGATATAGTAAAGGAGGAGATGGCTGTGCCGTCCAATCTTCTGGAGCATGTTGCAGGCCGGATACTCAGGCATTTCCGCAGGGTGTTCCCGGAGATAGCAAGTGCGTCGGTGTCCATATCCAAGCTCAATCCTCCTCTGGGCGGAGAGGTCGGTGCTTCAAGAGTAACGATGAGCCTATGAGGGTAGCCGTTCATACGCTTGGGTGCAAGCTCAACTATGCTGAGAGTTCTACGGTGGCCCGTGAGTTCGCCCGCAGGGGCTATGAGGTGGTCTCCCATACAGAGGAGGCGGATATCTATGTCGTCAATACATGCTCGGTTACGGAGCACAGTGACAAGAAGGACCGCAATCTTATCCGCCGCCTGCACCGCCGCTCTCCAGAGGCAATCATAGCCGTGATAGGATGCTATGCCCAGTTGCAAGGTGACTATATTGCATCGATGGAGGGTGTGGACATAGTGCTGGGTGCCCGTAGCAAGGGCCGTGTGGTGGACGAGGTGGAGCGTCTGCTTGCGTCAGGCCGGCGAGATAAGGCTGCGGCTGACGTGACGGACATAGACAGTGTACAGGTGATCTATCCGGCCTTTTCCACGGGAGAACGTACCCGGTCTTTCCTGAAGATACAGGACGGCTGCGATTATAAGTGCTCTTACTGCACTGTCCCTTATGCGAGAGGATGCAGCCGCAGTCTGCCGTCGGACATGTTGGTCTCACAGGCGGAGGAGATTGCCGCTGAGGGAATCAAGGAGATAGTACTGACCGGGGTCAATACCGGGGACTACGGTCGCAGGACAGGGGAGAGTTTTCTGGGACTGCTTCAGCGGCTCAACGATGTAGATGGAATAGAGCGTTACCGTATCTCGTCTATCGAGCCCAATCTGCTCAGGCCGGAGATTGTGGACTGGATAGCCTCCGGTACGAAGTTCCTGCCTCATTTCCATATACCGCTGCAGTCCGGATGCGATACTGTGTTGCGGAGGATGGGACGCAGGTACGATACTGGCTTTTTCAGAGGGAAGATAGCCTATATCCGGGAAAGGATGGAACATGTTTTCTTCGGAATTGACGTGATAGTCGGTTTCCCAGGAGAGACAGACAGGGATTTTGAGGCTACCTGTAACTTTCTGAGAGAGATAAAGCCGGCTTTTATCCATGTGTTTCCCTATTCACGACGTTCCGGTACGCCTGCTGCCGCGATGCCGGACCAGGTTCCCGAGATCGTAAAGACCCGTAGGGTAGAAGTGCTGGAGGAGATGTCATCGGGGTTCTATGATGCTTTCTGCCGGGAGAACTGCGGCCGTGAGGAGGAGGTGCTGTTCGAGAGTAAGTCCAAGGGCGGAAAGATGTTCGGTTATACCCGCAACTATATTAAGGTAGAGGAGCCGTTTGACAAGGACAAGATAGGGAAAATAGTCCGCGTGACCCTGCCCTGAGTCCGCAGATTATTCTCCGGACTTGTATTCCATGTAACCGGTATCTTCTGATAAGTTCATCGGATCTTCCTTCGGTTTCATGACATTCTCTTTCCTTATATTGGCCTCCGCTGCCTCTTTTTCCAACTCTTCTTCGGCTTCTTTCATGAGCTGCAGTTCGTATTCCTCCTTCCGCTTGCGGGAGTAGAATATGTTCCTCAGGAAGTCCCCGAATGTGTCGAACTCGTCCTGATAGGTCATACCGAAGCCGCTGCGCTGGGTGTTGTCCAGGTAATTGGAGTATGAGTCGGCCGAGCGGGTGAAGAGGGTGACGCGCAGCTTGCCCTGACGGTCGACCTTGATCTCGGCCTCAAAGTCGCCGGCCCAGTTGGACGATGTCTCGCTGTTGCCAAGGTTGCCATTGATTATCAGTCTGTTGTTGAATGCCTGATAGGAGATGGCTACATCGAACATGTCTTTTCCGCCGGTGGCTGTTCCAGGCTGGTAATTGAGTCCCAGGTCAAGCGGAATGTCCAGTTGCCTGAATATGTTGTTGAACTGGTTGGAGAGAATCTCACTGGCATTCGAGTACAGTATGGTTGAGTTGTTTACGATGCCGGACTGCTCGTCAGGGACGAAACTGCCGGATATCAGCAGGGCCATGACCTGCTTGAGGACTTTGTCCGGGGTGCTCAGAGCACTTTCGACTCTTCCCTTTGTGATGGGGTCCAGGTCGGGAATGTCTATGGAGAAAGATACTTCCGGATTGCTCAGGGAGCCTTGCAACTGTATGCCGCAGTCTACATTGCGTCTGTTGCCTACTGAAGTAGTGTCGGATATGAGTGTGGAGATGGAGGCCTTTGTCCGATAGGTCGCGCCTACGTTCAGACTGGTGTTCTTGAGGTCTCCGTTGAAAGCTATGCTTCCTCCTTCGTCCAGAGTAAAGTCCCTGGACTGTATCGCAGACAGTGTAAGGTGATAGCTGCCGTCGGCCACTGTGTAGTCACCGCGCAGGTCTGTGACATTTCTCGATGGATTGAATGTGAGCTCCAGTTCTCCGTTTCCGGTACATCTCAGAGTTCCGCCGAACTGTTTGTTCATCTCTACCAGCAGTTCAGCGCCTTGTGTGATGCTGGCCATGGCCCTTATCTCTATATTGCTGCGGTTTCCGGTTCTTTTCTCAGAACCGGTCTGGGTATCGGCTATGTCGGTGGTGTCTTCCGGAAGCCGGAAGTCAGTATAGGAGATCAGGTCTGTGGTTGCCGCTGATGACGCGGAGGACAGAGGTATGTGGACTGATGTGTTGTCATTGGTGGCTACCTGTGCGTCAATCAGCAGATTGTCGGTATATCCTGATATGGAGACATTGCCCGAGGCATAGGCTGTGCCGTAGAACTGACTGTTGTCGTGAGCATTGGTGTTCAGGCACATGAGGTTGTTGAACGTCAGTCCGGCATCAAGGTATATGTTTTTAAAAGAGTCGTGGGTCAGGTTCCCTTGCAGGACGGCTTTTGCCCCTCTGGGGTCGGATATGCCCAGGCCGTTCAGATCGATGCTCCTTTGGGACAATGTGACGGGGCCCTCGACTACGTAGGGCACTTTTGTAAAGACAGGGGTGATTCTCAGAGAGTCCAGACGGCAGTTGTCACTGTTGAGTACGATGCGGTCAGGCTGTCCGGATATAAGGATGTCTCCGCTTATGCTGCCTCCGTCTATACTGAGAATATCTTTCAGTGCCGGGGACAGGTAGCTGAGCTGCAGTCCGCTCAGCTGCAGGCTGAGATTCATGTAATTTCTGCCAGGCGTATAATATCCGGTGACATTTATCGGATTGGTGTCACCGATATAGTTGTTGATCAGGATATTGAACCTATTTCTGGAAATATCTCTCTGACTGAGTATCTCAAGGTCTCCGAGGTCTTTCCCGAAGATACTCAGGCTCTTGCCGGCTATCTCCATGGACACGCCCATGCCGGAAAAGAAGTTGAACAGGCTGACCTCTCCGGTCAGATATCCGTTCAAGTCCAGCCTTGCATTAGTGAATGAGTTGAGCAACGACAGATCCATATTGTCTACGGTCAAGGATATATTGTCCTCCGGATTCTCTGACACAGTGCCTGTTATGCTCAGTCTGTCTGTGTCTCCGGTAAGTTCCAGACCCTGTATATTGTAGTATCTGTCTGATATGAGAACAGATGCGGGAGCTATATGCCACCTGTGGCCTCTGATATTGAGCTCCGAACTGTCAAGGAGGATGCCTGTGGTCAGTGTCTCATTCGGATTACGGCTCATGCTGATACCTGCGGCCAGATTGAGATAAGTGGTGTCCGCATTATTGAAGGACAGAGTGGTGCGCAGAGTATTGTCCAGCTCGTCCGTATGCAGGCGTAAATTGTCCAGCAGGATGTTGCCGGAGTTTACCCTGCCTATGGAAAGGATAGCATCTGTACTACCGTACAAGTTGCCTGCAGACAGCGATATGTCGCTTAGCGCCACTACGTTCCCGGATTTTGTCCCGAATGATACGGCTGCTGACTGGGCAGTGACATCCAAGGTGTTGTCGTTGTCCAGTGTCATGTTTACGGTAGTGCTGTCCGCAATATGAAGTCCCGGCATTATGATGTCGCATATCTGGGACATGTCATATGTCCTCAGGTGAAAGTCATAGCGTCCTGCAGAGTTGTTTGTGATGGCAGTGTCCACTTTGACGGCATCGGCCAGGGCTTCTCCTCTTACCGCGAGTTTCAGTCGTTCCAGCAGTGCTGCCGGAGCTCCTGTCCCTGAGTAGTCTGCATTGAATATGGGAGACTTAACCGTAACTATGTTGCGGTTCTCCAGGATGGCGGAGCGGATATAAAGTGAGTCTATGTGGTACTGTCCGTTGTCGTTGGCGTAGCTGATGTTGTCCAGAAGTACGTTGCCGAGTATGCTGTGGTCTGTAAGCCGGAGATCTGCGCCGGCGGTTATGCCCATGTTTGAGATGCTGCCCTTGTTGACGATATTCATGGCCTTCAAGTCAGCGAAAGGCACATCCAGAAACAGTTGAATCCGCTTAGGTCTGTTGACGCTGTCCAGGTTGATGATGCTCTGGAACATGGTCGGCAGAGCCATGTCGTGACTGATCATCCTTACATTCGCCATGTTGTTCTGCATTTCTCCGCTGACGGCTATGCCGGAATACTCGTAACCCTTTATGCTCATTCTGGAGATGCGCAGTGAGTCCAGGTTGGCCGTTATACCACCTTCTTCGGACTGTCTGAGGCTGGCATGGAGTCCGGCAGTCAGGTCCACTTTTCCGAAAATGTCATTGTTCACCAGTTTCCCTATATCGAGGCTATTGACATTCAGGGTCGTGCTCAGGTCTGTACTGCTGAGGACACTGTCTCTGAGCATTTGTGCGGAATAGGCTATGTTTCCGTCGGAGGATGTAATCTCACCGTTGGAACTCAAGTCAAACAATGTCCCTTTCAGCTCTCCGCTCAGATTTATTCTGGTGTACGGTATAAACTTGTGTATGGTATTGGCTTTGTGGCTGAATGCCGCCACTATATCTGACAGTTCAGGGGAGACTGTACTTATCCTCTTGATATCCAGATCAAACATAGTGCGGTCAATATCAGGCAATCCTGTGATATCGGCTCCGATATGAATAAGGGTGCTGTCCTGCGAGGTTATCATCAGGTCGCCAGTTCTTAGCCTGCACACTGGGCCTGTCACTTCTCCTGTAATATTCAGTACGGTATTGTTGTCCTGAAGTCCCTGGGCAAAATATCCGAGACTCCTGAAGTCCAGTACGGCATCCTTGAAATCAGCGCCGAGAACGATTCTGTGCACGAAGTCCTTCAGGTCTTTTCTGCTGTCGTAACCGAAAGAAAGGTAGTCCGCGCTGATGTCAGACCACGCGTCCTGCAGGCGCAGGTTCCTTATGGCCGTACTGCATGAGTCCAGGGAAAAGTATCCGGAAAGGGAGCGGAGCTCGTAGCCTGACATCTCCCGGCAGCTCAGGTCTCTGATTCTGCATGATATAGTGTTGTTGTCAATCCTTATACGGTTGAGTCTTGCATTAATGCCGCTTACATTCAGATTCCTGAAGTTCATCTTTCCGGGAATATTGTCACCCGTGTCCTTGTACAGGTTCCGCATGACGAATCTCATGTTTTTGAGATTAATCTCATTGACAGACATGTCCGGCATCCTGAGAGGCTTCTTCAGGGAATCCGGCTTGGGAAGATATCCGAATATGCGGTTGAGATTGGAGTATCGCGGTCCTTCCTGAATAAAATTAAAGCATCCGCTTTCCAGGAGAATCCGCTCGACGGTTATATGGCCTCTGAGCAGTTCTCCTGGAGATATGGTGACAGAGAGCTTTTCGAATGCAGCCAGCGTGTCGCCCGGAGCTCCGGTGACGCTGACATCATAAGCCATTATCTTATTGAAAAATACTATGGAGATCCGCCCGATTTCGATATCTCCGTTTATATGGGACTCAAAGGCATTGACTGTCCTTTGCGCTATTCTGGTCTGCAGTCCAGGGAACTGCAGGGCCACATAACCGGCAAAGGGTATAACGCATATCAGGATTAGAATCCCTGTCAGTATTTTTCTTACGGCTCTGATATCTGTGGCGGTTTATTGTTGTGTCTGTTCCTGTTTTTTCCTAGTTCTGTTCGCAGCCATTTCGAGTATTAGCACCAGTGCGGCTCCTATGATGACGAAAAGCACAGCAAGCTCTATGTGTCCTGAGTATTTGGTTATGTCTCCGACTTCCTTGCCGGCCTCAATCATGCTCTGCACTCCGGCAGGTATGCGCTCGTCAAAAGGCAGGACAGGCATGGAGACTCCATCGTGCTGGAACTGCCACGGCCATACTTTTACCAGAGAGCCTATCATGATTCCCGCCAAGGCGCTAATGGTGGTTACATGATATTTTTTCAGCAGCCATGTCAGAAAGTGCGAGAAAGACACTATGCCTATGGCGGCTCCGACTACGAAAGTGAGTATCAGCACTATATTCAGGTCTGTGAGGGCTTTCAGCATATATTCGTACTTGCCGAGCAGCAGCAGTATGAAACTTCCGGATATTCCCGGCAATATCATCGCGCAAATGGCTATGGCTCCGCAAAGGAAGATAAACCAGAGGTCGTTCGGTGTCTCTGTAGGGGATATCAGACAGATGGCGGCTCCGGCAGCTATACCTAGAGCGAGGGCCAGCAGATGCTTGATCCTGGTTAGGTCTATGTCCTTGAGTATAAGTATTGCGGATGCAATAATGAGACCGAAGAAAAAGGACCACAGTGGAATGGGTTCGTTGGCCATCAGGTACTGCATCAGTTTTGCCAGGGAAAAGAAACTGATACCTATTCCGAGAATAAGGGATATCAGGAAGTTTCCGTTGATGTGTTTCCAGAACTGTCCGAGCCTGCCTGTGAAAAGCAGCTTGAATGCCTGTGTATTGATGGATTTGATGGAGCCGAGCAACTCTTCATAGATGCCTGTAAGGAAGGCTATTGTGCCTCCGGAGACTCCGGGAATCACGTCTGCGGCACCCATGCCGATGCCTTTGAGGGTAATCATCGCGTATGAGGAAAACTTTCTCATGTCGTTTAGTGTATGGTTGTTAGATATTTGATAATGTTCTTTGCAAGTTCTGTTTCGCTAGTGTTCTCGTCCTTACGGCTGACGATCATGTCGTATTGTGAGGCCAAAGACATGTCCACTCCGATGATAAGAGCTGCTGTTGCTCTCTTGATGATGTAGTCAGCTTGAAAAAGCCGTTTGCCGGATGTCATGTCCACGAGTATATCCAGGGGTTGTCCGAGAAACGTAGTCAGTGTATCCGGTCTTGGTATTCCGTACCAGTTTGTGTTTTTGCTTCTTATGATGGATATGCATGAGTCTGAGGCCATTTCCTTGTCGCTTAGCGGCTCCTTGCCTGGATCTATGCAGATGCCGGCGTATGCGATACCTCGTCCTGTCAGTTCTTTTTTTAGTAGGTGTACGGCCTCGGCCGTTCCGGGAACGCATGCGTCTACGATGAAACCTACTCTGCGGGCAGAACCCAAAGGGACGTATCTGCCCTTGTGGGGATTGTCTATTTTCCTCAGGGCTTTCCTCTGCAATATCCGTGTCAGAAACCAATTTCTCATCCCCCAAAGATACGAATAAAGATTAAAATGATATATTTTTGCCGTTGATAAATTTAAAGATTTGTATGAGTACGGTCAATATTGGCATTTTCGGAAGGAGAAATGTAGGAAAATCCTCTATAATCAATGCTATTGCCGGTCAGGATGTGGCGATAGTCTCGGATACTCAGGGAACAACCACGGATCCCGTGCGGAAGCGGATCGAGATATTCGGACTTGGCCCCTGCGTGCTGGTGGATACGGCAGGTATTGACGATGAGGGAGAACTTGGAAGGATGAGGGTGGCCAGGACTGAGTCGGTCGCGGCTCAGATAGACCTGGCTCTTCTGGTTTTTACAGGGGACGCGTTCGGGGAATATGAGGAGAGTCTGCTGCGGCTCTTTACCCGTTATGCCCTGCCCGTGATACCGGTTCACAATAAATCCGATATGGATGTGCTTGACGATGCCCTTAGGGCCAGAGTCGAGGAGATATCCGGGACGGTTGCCGTGGAGTTTTCCACTACACTGCCTGCTCATGAGCTGGAAGAAGAGGTCCGCGGGCTGACGGACAAGATTAGGGAAAGTGTCTCATCATCCCGTTACAGTGAGCGAAGCATGTTTGACGGACTTGTAAGCTCCGGACAGCATGTTCTGCTGGTGTGCCCCATAGACAGCGAGGCTCCTACCGGCAGGTTGATACTGCCTCAGGTCAACGCGATACGCAATCTGCTGGATATCGGTGCCGTAGTGACTGTGGTACAGCCGGACAGACTGGCAGGTCTGTTCAGCGACGGCAGGGAGTTCTCGCTTGTGGTTACTGACAGCCAGGCTTTCAGCGAAGTGGCTGCTGTTGTCCCGGAGAATGTGCCGCTTACCAGTTTCAGTATGCTTCTGGCACGCAGCAAGGGCTGTTTTGAGGATTACTGCAAGGGGACTCCGATGATAAGTGCTCTTAAGGACGGGGACAGGGTGCTGATACTGGAGTCATGTACTCATCATGCCTCGTGCGACGATATCGGGAGGGTGAAGATTCCGGCTCTGATGCGCAGGTTCACAGGAAAGAGGCTGGAGTTCGACGTGGTGGGCGGTCTGGATGCGGTCAGCCGTCCCATAGAGGACTATGCGCTGGTGCTGCAGTGCGGCGGATGCATGATTACAAGACGTCAACTTTTCTCCCGTCTGCTGCCGGCCATAGAGCGAGGCATACCTGTGTCTAATTACGGTATGGCCATATCCTACATGAAGGGAATATATGAAAGGGCTCTCAAACCGCTGACGGTATGATAAATCTGGATAGGAACGCGCTTATATCATATCTGGAGGACAATTCTCCGGAAGTGGCCGCGACCTTGTATTCCGAGGCTTACAAGGTCAAGAAAAAGACGGTGGGAGAGAGCGTGCATCTTCGTGGTCTGGTGGAGATATCCAATATCTGCCGCAAAAACTGTCTGTATTGCGGTATAAGGCGGGATAATCTGAACACGGGCCGCTATGAACTGACATCGGAGGAAGTGCTGGAGGCCGCGGCTTTTGCTGCTGAACAGGGATACGGATCAATGGTTATTCAAGGCGGGGAGCGTACGGACCGTAAATTCATAGGCAAGATAGCCTCGCTGCTGGTGGAAATCAAGCGTCGCTGGCCCCTGGGCATAACCCTGTCACTGGGAGAGCAGACGGAAGATGTGTACAGGGAGTGGTTTGAGGCCGGTGCCCACCGGTATCTGCTGCGCATAGAGTCATCAACGAAAGAACTGTATGAGAAGATCCATCCTGTGGACGCAGTTCATAATTATGAGACGAGAGTGCAGGCTCTCAGGGATTTGCGCAAGTGCGGCTATCAGGTGGGTACCGGAGTTATGATAGGACTGCCTTTTCAGACTGCCGCCAATCTGGCTGATGACCTGCTCTTTTTCAAGGAACTGGACATCGATATGTGCGGTATGGGCCCGTATCTGGAGCACTCGGAGACCCCGTTGTACGCCTACAGGCATCTGATTCCGGACCAGATGAGGAGACTGGATCTGTCTTTGAGGATGGTCGCACTGCTGCGGCTGCTAATGCCGGACATCAATATAGCCGCCACTACAGCCATGCAGGCCATAGTTCCTGACGGCAGGGAAAGGGCAATAATGGCCGGAGCCAATGTGCTCATGCCCAATCTGACACTTTCGGAAGTAAGGGAGGAGTATCAGATATACCAGAACAAACCCGGGGTGGGAGAGGATGCCGCCATCTCCTCTTCCAGAACCGAGCAGCGTCTGCGGGAAATGAAAATCCCCATCGGCTACGGCCAATGGGGAGATTCCATACATTATAGCAAAAGATGACTTTCTTACTTTTCTGACAGGTATATCTGGGCCACTTCCTCGTCGGACAGTGCTCTTGAATTGTATATCCGCAGATTGTCAAAAGATGTGTCAATGGCATTGTCCCCGGATTCACTTTCTCCTCCCAGGAGGAATTTCGTACACGCCTGTGTGGCTGCCCCTGCCAGACTTATCGAGTCAATCAGGACACCATCAATGTACAGGCATGCTGTGGTATTGTAATTCTCTGTCTTGACTACGACTGCAATGAAGTGCCATCCATAGTTCAGAGCCTGATGATTGAAACTTGAGCCGTTGTAGTCAAAGCGGTTGTTGATATAGAACATTCCTCCCTTGATGGTGAGTTTTGGATAATTGTATCTGCTGTCACCACATGCAAGAGACCAGACATGGCCGTCGGAGAATCCTTTCATCCAGAAAGTGATGCTGTAATTCATAGCCGGATATACTATCATCGGCTTGGGAAACGATATCTGGCTGCCGTCAATGGAACTGAGTGCCACCGCTTGAGTTCCGTCCGGACTGTCGGTTGTGTACTGGGGGCCGTTTACAGGATTGCCCTGGATGGCGGATACCTCACTGCGCGTACTCCCGTTGAAACGGAAATATGCGGCCAGACCATTGCGTACTGTATTGACCGGATCTTTCTCAGGCTTTGCGGACGGTTGTACGGTCTGCTCAGTCTGAGCCGGCTTCTCTTTTTCAGCATTCACTGGAACCGGAGGCACATATGTGTCCTTACTTCCGTCGGGACTCAGGGTGATGTCAGTCCTGATAGTTGTGCCGGATATCAAAGAAACGGACTTCTCGACTGTCTTGTATCCGGCTTTTGCTACTTGAATGGAATAGTCCCCGGAGACAATGTCATTGTAGACGAACATACCGTTCCTGCCGGTTGTCGCTGTTTTTCCTCCGGGAATCAGTGTGAGTCTTGCATATGCGACAGGCTCTCCTGTAGCAGCATCTGAGACGATACCCGTCAGGGATATGTCGACTGTGCTCTTGAAAAATATCCTCTCAGAGATATATTTGTTGCCGGCTTTCAAGCGGAGGTCTATGTAGTTCTCGTCCTCGTCGTAGCAGTTGTCGTCGTTGTACCTTATGACAAGCGCATTGCCTTCATATGATGATGTTATCCGGGTGGCGCAGTTGGATTTCAGCACCGGTCTCTGGCTTGTGGAGATACTGCGTCCTCCCAACGTGAGACTGACTACGACCATGCCTTTTTTCTCCTGGAACCAGTCAATGGTAATCTGGTCGTAAAGCTCGCGGTATCGGTTGGACAGGATCTGAACCTGATTGTATCTGGGATCCTGTACGTCGAACTCATTGAGAAAGACCCTGAGGTTGTTGATGCTCTCTCCGATTTCCTCGACAGAAGACACGAAATCCAGACCGGTCTCGAACTTCGCGAGTCTTTCGTTGAGCCCTTTGTCATAAAACTGGTATTCGGTGACGAGTTGTCTCATCTCAAAGTCGCTGAAAGGGTATTTTACGGCATAGAAGTACTCGTATCGGCCGGTGGTGCGGTAAAACCTTCTTTCCCAATAGTAATCAGCTGCCTTGGATAGTGATATCTCTCCGATAAACGGCAGTTTCGCAGTCCTGGACATGACGGAAGTCTCCAGACTCTGACTTTTGGAGAAAGTGTCTCCGCTCTCGAATGCCGATGTCTGTAGATTGGATTCGGCTACGATACGGGTGGCGATGCTCTGGGCTATCTGTTTCTTTACATTTTCGATAACGGCTGCCTTAGCCTCTTCGATATCACCGCCGGTCGCAGTCACGATGAGATAGTCTTTCTCAGTGGACATGACCCATTCCGGCATCTTCTTGGCACTGGACTCCTCGACTTTGTACTGTGCTTTCTGCGCGTATGCGGCTACAGCGGCTGTTATGGCAAAAAGCAGCATGGTAATAATACGTCTCATAGTTTATGCAGTTTAGTTTAAAATCTGATTGATCCTGGCATCTCTTGAGCCGGAGAAGAAATACCCGTCCACAAGGTTTCTGTCTATGGACAGGCCGCTTATGGCCGATGCGGGTATCGCGGCTATGCGCTGACTCACTTTGTTGTACAGGTCTGCACAGGAACGGGGTATGGCGTTGGCCTCTATCATGGCCGCCTTATAGTCCCCGGATGCGATAAGTGCGTCTATGCGGTTGAATATCTGATCGCTCTCGGCATCAAAATAGGCGAATATCTTGTCTTTTGCGCTGGTGATAAGAGTCCGAAGTTTAGGATTGCGGGCCTTGACGTTACGGATAGCGTCCATGTACGAAGCGCCTTCATTGTCACCTATTCCTTTGATGGTGAAAGATGTCTGTCCGAAAATGGTGCCGGTGTACAGGTCTATCACAAATATGGACATCTCCAGTTCTGTGATATACATGACCGGAGCACTTGAAGTAACGTCCTTGGACAGTTCCACTACGTTTGTCACTGTAGTGAAGCGGCTGTCTACGGCTGCGACCCCGTTCAGGACGAAAGCCTGCACGAGATTGTTCCTGAGAGTCTGTGCCGCATTGTCGTATGCTATGCCTGTGGGCCGTTCGACACCTATGTTGAGTCTGTCCTGCTCTTCCATGGGATCCTGAGCCGAGACGGAGAAGACTGCCAGCAGTGCAGCGGATATGGTTGCTAGAATCTTTTTCATATAGAAAGTGTTTTAAATTAGTCACCTAAGACAATCCATACATTGCCAAGACCTCTCTCATTGATCTTGAAAGGCAGGTTGAAAGGCTCCTTACTGAGGAAACGGGCCAGGTCCATGGCGAAAGAACGGGTGTCTATTGCTCTCTCCTTTCCCAGAACGGTCTTGAAGAGCGGGATGCGTACCTGCTCATAATCAATATAGTAGTCTCCGCCACCTGCTCTTGAGAACCTGTGATTTACCGTATTCTCGTCCATCCACCAGTCTATGATGTCAGACAGGGCAACGGTCTCGCCCATGAAATCGAAATCATCGTACATGGTGACAGGGCAGTTCTCTGTCATCCTCACTGAGATGGTCACCTCGCGTCCGTTGGCGAACATATCGTCGAAATGCGCCTGCAGGGCCGCGTTGAACGGATCCATATAGTTGAGGACGGCTTCCTCCAGCATAAGTCCTACAGGCACGGCTGTAGAAGGGGCTCCCTGACCGGATGCCGATGTGATGACTTTGTTGGTGTAAGCATCAAGACCTCTGAGGTTGAACGATACGTATTTTCTAGGGCCGCTGGTCTTTACGCTGAAATCCAGGTCCAGAATGATGTCGGCTTTAGCTGTTCTCTTCAGTTTGTCAAGAGGGGACTCGTAAATGGAGCCTCCGCCGGCACCTGCGAACAATGCGGCTTCAGCCTGCTGGTTCTCCATGCTCTTGAGAGTCTGCTCCAGGTCTTTGAGAGGAAACCCTCTCTCGGCCATGATGCTGGACATCTCCGATATTGCCAGACGCAGATTCTCATCGTTGAGGAAGGCCTTGCTGTAGTCGGCTGCGGTCTGAGTGTTTCCGCTCTCATCCTGATAGGTAGTGACATATCCGGCCCTGGTGCAGTATATGTCACTGGGAATAACCATAATGATGGGCTTTCTCGCCTGAGAGAAGGCCGTGGTTGCTGCAAAAAGCATTAATGCCGAAAGTATGATTTTTTTCATATCCGTGTTGATTGCATGTTAGTGGATGTTTCTAGAAGCCTGAGCTGAGGGATCTTATTACACCGGCATCCTGAAGGTCGTTGCGGAGATTGTTGTACAATACCTGCACCTCCAGGCCGAATTTGAACCCTCCCTTTACTTTCTCCTTGGACGGGTTCTCGGAGGAAGTAACATTGACATACCTTAAGTACTGTCCTCCCGGAGCGAAGAACTCCTCGAAGAAGGCCGCGTGTTTCTGTTCGTCAGACAGGCTGCACAGGGCAGGGGTTGCGCTTACGGTGCTTGTGGCCGGCAGTCCTCTGAACACGCAGACTTCTATGGCCGCCTTCTTTGCCAGAGGAATGGCTTTTCTCTCAGTCTTCTCGGTAACATAGATCTTGAATATTTTCGTGCCGTCAGCACCTACTCCCAGAGTGACGACCTCGTAGTTGCCGGAATTCCTGACGGTATACTTCTGTGCATAGATAGGGGCGCAGAACAATGCACATAATGCAAGTGCTGTAATGATTCGTATTGTTCTCATATGTCTAAACTATAGATTGTTCAATTTGTCAAGAGTGCCGCTGTCGGCCTTGTCGATTTCCAGTGAGATTTTCTTTTTCTCAAAATCATTGAAGTCGTATAGAATGTAATATATGTACACATCCTGCCGTTTTATCAGCCGGTGCTCCCAATATGTCTCTATCGCGGAATATTCAGAGATATTTCTTACAAAATCCGAATTCCTTACATCATTCATTATCTCTTCGGCCTCACGTCCGTCATAATTGACCTTGAGCATGTAAGTCGTGGTGTTGTTGATTACCAGATTGCGGAGTCCGTCAAAAGCCTTGGTCTTCGCATCTTCTAGACTGACGGTGCTTTCCATGCTTATTTTAAGGACATCATATCTTTCCACATCGTGTTTTACCCATAAGGGTCTTTTTTCCGAACTGCTTTCAAGAAGTCTGCCCTGACTGAAGGACGGCAGGGCAATCATAGTCATAAGTGTCAGCAATAGAAATCTTTTCATATTTATCTGCATTTAGGATATTTAAATATCACAAATATACGATAAATATGCGTAATTCCGAACAATGTGACAAAAAAAGCCGGTCCAAATCGAACCGGCTTGGAATATGAACTGGTATTGTTACCTCTCGGCTTTAATTGCAGCCTGCGCCGCAGCAAGACGTGCGATGGGAACGCGGAAAGGAGAGCATGACACGTAATCCATGCCGATGCTGTTGCAGAACTCTACAGAAGCGGGATCTCCGCCGTGCTCGCCGCAGATTCCTACTTTCAGTTTCGGGTTGGTGCTGCGTCCGCCCTGGACACCTATCTCAAGCAGTTTTCCTACAGACTCCACATCGATGGTCTGGAACGGATCGGCATCGAGGAGCTTGTTCTCCAGATAGTCGTTCATGAATGCTCCGATGTCATCGCGGGAGAATCCGAATGTCATCTGTGTCAGGTCATTGGTTCCGAATGAGAAGAACTGGGCCGTCTTTGCCATGAAGTTGGCCAGCAGTGCGGCTCTCGGGATCTCAATCATCGTACCGTAGAGGTAGCTGATGGTCACGCCCGTGGCTTTCTCGACCTCATCGTGTACGCGGTCGCATATCTTCTTCTGGAAGTCAAGCTCGCGTACGATGATGGTTACCGGAATCATTATCTCAGGTCTGGGGTTGAGACCTTCCTTGATCAGCTCTGCGGTAGCGTTGAAGATAGCGCGGAACTGGGTCTCGCTTATTTCGGGATAGGTGACGCCCAGACGTACTCCACGGTGTCCCATCATCGGGTTGACCTCATGCAGGCTCTCGCCGCGTTTCTCGATATCATCGATGGATACACCGAGCTCTTTTGCAAGTTCGGCTTCCTTTTCAGGAGTCTGAGGAACAAACTCATGGAGAGGGGGGTCAAGCAGACGGAAAGTGACAGGCTTGCCGTCCATTACTTTCATGGTAGCCTTAACGGCATCCTTGATGTACGGCTCCAACTCAGCGAGAGCAGCCTTTCTCTCGGCTGTATCCTTGGACAGAATCATTTTCCTGAGCTTGGACAGAGGAGCTTCCGAATGAGCACCGTAGAACATGTGCTCAATGCGGAACAGACCGATACCCTCGGCGCCGAAGGAGAGCGCCCTTGCTGCATCCTCAGGTGTGTCTGCGTTAGTGCGCACGCCAAGTCTGCGGTACTTGTCCACGAGAGTCATGTATTCTACGAAACGGGGATTCTCGGATGCGTCCATAGTCTCTACCGGCACGTCGTATACGAATCCTTTGCTTCCATTAAGAGAGAATACGTCACCCTCTTTGTATGTCTTGCCGTTTATTGTCAATGTCTTTGCATCCAGATTGATATGCAGGGCATCGCAGCCTACGATACAGCATTTGCCCCAGCCGCGTGCAACGAGAGCGGCGTGCGATGTCATGCCTCCGCGGGCTGTGAGCAGACCGTCGGCAGCGCGCATTCCCTCCACGTCCTCGGGGTTGGTCTCCTCACGTACGAGAATGACTTTCTCCTTGCGGGCAGCGGCGGCTACGGCATCCTCGGCCGTGAAGACGATTTTTCCTACAGAACCGCCGGGACCTGCGGGCAGACCCTGTGCGATAACGGTGGCCTTCTTCTCGGCTGCAGGATTGAGGATAGGGTGGAGGAGCTCGTCAAGCGGGTTGGGAGCCACTCTCAAGACAGCGGTCTTCTCGTCTATGAGTCCCTCGTGGAGCATGTCCATGGCCATGTTGAGAGCAGCCAGACCGGTCCTCTTGCCGACACGGCACTGCAGCATCCAGAGCTTGCCGTCCTGGATGGTGAACTCGATGTCCTGCATGTCCTTGAAGTGCTGCTCCAGATGGTTCTGGATATCGTCCAGTTCCTTGTATACTTCGGGCATGGCCGTCTCAAGGGATGCGAGGTTGCGGTTATGCTCGTTCTTGGTGGCCTCGTTCAGAGGGTTGGGAGTACGGATACCTGCGACTACGTCTTCGCCCTGTGCGTTGATGAGCCATTCTCCGTAGAACTTGTTCTCACCGGTCGCCGGGTTACGTGAGAACGCCACACCGGTAGCTGAGTTGTCACCCATGTTGCCGAATACCATGGCCTGTACGTTCACTGCAGTACCCCAGTCATCGGGTATGCCCTCAATGCGGCGGTATGCAACGGCTCTCTTGCCGTTCCATGATTTGAACACGGCTCCGATACCTCCCCAGAGCTGCTCGTATGCGTTGTCGGGGAATTCCTTGCCGAGCACCTGTTTTACTCTGGCCTTGAAATCTGAGCAGAGCTGCTTGAGGTCCTCCTCGGTCAGGTCTGTGTCGCTCTTGTAGCCTTTTCTGGCCTTAAGCTCACCGAGCATACGGTCAAGCTGGACTCTGATGCCCTGGCCCTCAGCCGGCTCGATGCCCTCGGCCTTTTCCATGACTACGTCCGAGTACATCATGATCAGACGGCGGTATGCGTCGTATACGAAACGGGGATTCTGCGTCTTTGCGATCATCCCTGGTATGGTTGCGGAGCAAAGTCCGATATTCAAAACAGTCTCCATCATTCCGGGCATGGAGGAACGTGCTCCGGAGCGGCAGGATACGAGGAGGGGGTTCTCCTTGTCCCCGAATTTTCTGCCCATCATCTTTTCTGCGCGTGCAAGTGCCTCATTGACCTCCTTCTCCAGATCTGCGGGATATTTGCATCCCAGGTTGTAATACTCGGTGCAGCACTCCGTGGTGATAGTGAATCCTGCAGGAACAGGCATTCCGAGTGTGCACATCTCAGCGAGGTTGGCACCTTTGCCGCCAAGGAGGTTTCTCATTGAACCGTTTCCCTCGGCCTCTTTACCTCCAAAGAAATAAACTCGTTTGTTTGACATAAATATTAGATAATTTGTTAGTTTTGGTCCAAAACTGTAAATTGTCAGGTTGCAAAAATAACGATTTTTCAAATACCGTATACATGTCCGGCAAATATTTTTGGGCTAAAGACGAAAATACCCAAGGCATCGTTTTCTTATCTGCGCCCGTGGTACTTTGCAAGTTAATTTTCTGAAGTGAGGACAGTTCTATGTGCGAGTCCGTACCGGCACTGGGACTTGCTTACAGAGGCTGGGTTATTAAGATTGTCTACTTTCGGTAATTAAGTCTGTTATCGACAAGCCTTTGCATTTGTCAAGCTGGCCGCTTTGCGGAGAACTGGGCAGGGCTTTGCTTACAGGGCTTTGCTTATAGTAGTTTGTCGGCAAGGCCGGAAAGTTCGCTGCGCTCGCCCTTGGTCATGTTGATGTGGGCGAATACGCTCTGTCCGAAAAACTTGTCGCACAGGTGGGTCAGACCGTTGGAATAGAAGTCCAGGTATGGCTGGTCTATCTGGTAGATGTCACCCGTAAATACTATCTTGGTGCCCTCGCCTGCTCTGGTGATGATGGTCTTGACCTCGTGCGGAGTCAGGTTCTGGGACTCATCTACGATGAAGAACACGTTGCCGAGGCTGCGTCCGCGGATGTAGGCCAGAGGATTGATGACCAGTTTCTCCGTTTTCAGCATGTCGTCGATCATGGCCACTTCCTTACTGCCTGGCCCGTAGCAGCTTTTGATAACGGACAGGTTGTCGAACAGCGGCAGCATATATGGGCTTATCTTTTTCTCAACCGTCCCGGGCAGGAATCCTATTTCCTGATTCTTAAGGGGTATCACCGGGCGTGAGAGCAGTATCTGTTCATAATTGCCTGCTTGGGCCAAGGCTCCGGCAAGAGCCAGCAGGGTCTTGCCGGTACCAGACCGGCCTGTCAGGGCTATCAGTTTGATGTCTGGATTCAGCACGGCGTCCAACGCGAGTATCTGCTCGTCATTACGCGGCTCTATGCCGAATGCCGCCTGCGGTCTTACTTTGATGATACAGCGGCTTTGGTTGTCATATCTTGCAAGCGTCACATTGCGGGCGCTGTCGAAAATCTTGTAGTACTGGTTGCAGGCTGGCCTGCGGCGCAGGCCGAGCTCCGAGTATGGAACTCCATCCTTGGCGGAGTCAATCCTGCGGATAAGTGAGTCACTCATGTTCCTGACTGTCAGCACCTCCTTTTCAGTCTTGACTACCCGTTTCTCTTCCACTTTGTCGGAGAGGTAATCCTGAGCCATCAGGCCGAGAGCCTTGGCTTTCAGCCGCATGTTGACATCCTTGGTGACCAGGATGACCTTCCGGTCCGGCGTATTGTCCCGCAGCCATACTGCCGTGGCTATGATGCGGTGGTCCGGGATATCGTCTATCAGAGAGTCCTTCATGGCTTGTGTGTAGCCGTGTCCCATCTCTATCTTGATATGTCCGCGGCCTTTGCCGAGACTGATGCCCTGGTCGAACAGGGTATTGTCCGATATCTTGTCAAGAGCACGGACGAAGGCCCTGGCGTTGTAGCCGAGGTTGTCGTCCCCTTTCTTGAATTTGTCCAGCTCCTCAATGACACTTACCGGGATGTAGATGTCGTTGTCCTGGAAGTTGAAGATGGAATGACTGTCATGCAGGATGACATTGGTATCCAGGACGAATATCTTTGGAGGCCGCGCAGGGCGGTTGTCCATGCTCCTGAAGTCAGTCTTGTAGCGCTTCATTGTCTTTCCAGCCATATTCTTCCGTTTATGAACAACTCTATCCAAGGAGTTACCGTATCGTCGCTCCTGTCGGGATAATATGCCCAGTTCCACGGTCTGAGGCAACGCTCGGGGTGGGGCATCATGGCCAGATGGCGGCCGTCGGGAGAGCATACTGCGGCTACGGCCTCAGGTGAGCCGTTGGGATTGCCGGGATACTCGTTGTAGTTGTATCTGAGGGCGATATTGTACTCTTCTATTGGCCTGGGGAATGAGAATCGGCCCTCGCCGTGGGCTACCCAGATGCCCAGCTTGGAGCCTTGGAGGGATGAAAGCAGGATGGAAGGCGAGTTCTCCACGGTTACCCCTACGAACGCGGATTCGTACTTGTGTGACTCGTTGTGCTTCATCTTCGGGGAGATATCCTTGTGCTCCGGGGTAATCAGTCCCATCTCGGCCATCAGCTGGCAGCCGTTGCAGACTCCGAGGCTGAGGGTGTCCTTGCGGGAATAGAAACGCTCTATCGCGGTGCGGGCTTTCTCGTTGTACAGCAGCGCACCGGCCCATCCCTTGGCAGAGCCGAGAGTGTCGGCGTTGGAGAATCCTCCCACGAAGACTATCATCTGCACGTCATCCAAGGTCTCACGGCCAGAGACGAGGTCTGTGACGTGTACGTCCTTGACTGCGAATCCGGCCATGTACAGGGCCCAGGCCATCTCCCTGTCACCGTTGGAGCCGGTCTCGCGGATGATAGCGGCCTTGACCTTGCGCTCGGACGGCATGGTGTACTTTCCGTCAAAGTGTTTCGGGAAGGCAAATGTCAGGGGCTGCTTCTTGTAGTTGGCGTATCTCTCGGAAGCCGGTTTCTCTCCTGTCTGGATGCTGTCCAGCAGGTAGGATGTACGGTACCAGCTGTCCCTCATGGCATCGATGTCGAGGTGCAGCTCCTGACCTGATGCTCCATAGAGGACCTTCAGCGTGCGTCCTTGTGCAGGGCGGCCTATCTCGTAGGCCTTGACTTGTCCAAGGTTGCGCATGAACTCTTCCTTGCCTGAGTCTTTGACCTGTACGATTACACCAGGAACTTCGGACAGCAGCATGTCTGCTGAGGCGAACTCCCTGAGATCAATGTCAGCTCCTCCGGTGGTGTTGGCGAAGCACATCTCAAGCAGGGTCGTGACCAGGCCGCCGGCCGAAATGTCATGTCCGGCCACCACGGGATTGCCCATGGAGTTGAACATCGCGTCCTGCAGGCTGTTGAAGCAGGTCTTGAAATATTCCGGGTCGGAGATGTCAGGAGTCCTTGTGCCCACTTTGCTTACAGTAGATGCGTATGCCGAGCCTCCGAGAGGGAAACTGTCCTCACCTTTATTAATATGTACAAAAGGAATGTACATCAGCGTAGTGTCGCTGTCACGCCTCATGACGGGGCGCAGCGTGGAGCTTACATCCTTGCTCTCGCCTGATGCGGAGATGATGAGGGTCCCGGGGGAGAGGACTTTCTCTCCGTTGGGATATTTCTGGGTCATGGACATGGAGTCCTTGCCCGTCGGTATGTTGACACCTATGGCGATGGCGAAATCACTGGCACCCTGTACGGCAGAGTACAGGCGTGCGTCCTCCCCTTCGTTGCGGCATGGCCACATCCAGTTGGCACTCAGTGATATTCCGTATATGTTGTCCTTTATTGGAGTCCAGATGATATTGGTCAGGGCCTCGGCAATAGCAAGTCTGGAACCGGCTGCCGGGTCTATAAGCGCAGCGACAGGAGCATGTCCTATGGATACGGCTATGCCTTCCGGGTCGTCATAGCCTATGGCAGTAACTCCCAAGTCGCTGAGAGGCAACTGCAGTTCTCCGCAGCACTGCTGGCAGGCTATCAGGCCTGTAACAGAGCGGTCTACTTTGTTGGTCAGCCAGTCCTTGCAGGCCACTGACTCCAGCATCAGCACTTTGGCAATGGCATCAGTCAGTTCAACCGGAGACATGGACGACGGTACGGTCTCCAGATTACTGAACCCACCGTGTCCGTCCGCACCTCCTTCAGGTGATGAGCCGTGCATTACGGTTTTGGGTGTGGAACCGAACATGTCGCTGAGTTCCAGATCTATGGGAGTGTCGCCGTTACGGCTGTCCTTCAGTGTGAAGTTGCCTTTCCCGCTGACTTCGCCGATTACGTAGAACGGTGCTCTTTCTCTTTCGGCTATCTTGCGCAGTTCATCAGTGTCGGATTTCTTCATCACGAGTCCCATTCTCTCCTGACTCTCATTACCGATGATCTCCTTGTCGGACAGGGTAGGGTCGCCTACAGGAAGCTTGGATATGTCTATGTCGCCGCCGACTTCCTCCACCAGCTCGGACAGGCAGTTCAGATGTCCTCCCGCACCGTGGTCGTGAATCGAAATGATAGAGTTGTGGTCTTTCTCGGCCACCGAGCGTATGGCGTTGTAGACTCTTTTCTGCATCTCAGGGTTGGCCCTTTGAATGGCGTTCAGCTCTATGGAGTTGTCGTATTCGCCTGTTGCTACGGAAGATACCGCGCCTCCGCCCATTCCGATACGGTAGTTGTCTCCTCCCAGCAGGATGATGTCGTCTCCTTTGGAAGGACGGTCCTTGGCCGCATCGGCCATTTTGGCGAAGCCTACACCGCCAGCCAGCATTACCACCTTGTCATAGCCGTATTTGCGCTCCGCTCCGTCCGGATCATGTTCCGTGTGCTCGAATGTCTGGAGAGAGCCGCAGATCAGGGGTTGGCCGAACTTGTTGCCGAAGTCGGACGCTCCGTTGGAGGCTTTGACCAATATCTCCGCGGGCGTCTGGTACAGCCATTTGCGTGGAGGGCGGGCCTCCCATTCCCTTCCGTTGTCGATGCGGGGATATGATGTCATGTACACCGCTGTGCCGGCAATGGGGAACGAGCCTTTGCCGCCTCCGATACGGTCTCTGATCTCACCTCCGCTGCCCGTGGCCGCTCCGTTGAACGGCTCTACGGTGGTGGGGAAATTATGTGTCTCTGCTTTCAGCGAGATGACAGTCTTGACCTCCTCTTCCTTGAAGAAACTGGGTCTGGCTGCTGCTGCAGGATGGAATATTCTGAGCTTGGGGCCTTCGATGAACGCGCAGTTGTCCTTGTATGCCGAGACAATCCTGCCTGGATTGACTGCAGATGTCTTCTTTATCAGTTTGAACAGAGATGACTCCTTCTCCACTCCGTCGATGATGAACTTGCCGTTGAATATCTTGTGTCGGCAGTGCTCTGAGTTGACCTGAGAGAATCCGAATACCTCGCTGTCTGTCAACGGTCTGCCGAGTTTGTCGGACAATGCCTTTAGGTACTGGATCTCGTCTTCGGACAGGGCCAGGCCCTCTTCTTTGTTGTAAGCCTCGAAGTCGGTGATGTGCCGTATCGGTTCAGGCTGGCGGTCTATGGTGAATATATCCTCGTCAAGACCGTGGTATATGCGCTGTAGCATTCTGTCGTGAGGAATTTCAGCATCGGATGCGTACCTGCATTCTTCTACCGGAAAGTATTCCTCAATGCGGGATATTCCGGAGATGTTCATGTTTTGGGTAATCTCCACTGCTGCTGTGCTCCATGGTGTTATCATCTCCCGTCTTGGTCCGATGAATGTACCTGGGACTGTGTGTTCCTGAAGTAATTCCGCTTCTGAGAAAAGCCATTTAAGAGTTTGAATTGTCTCAGCGGAAAATGCTGTCTGTGAGCCGACTGCTATGATTTGCCCCTCTGGGGAGCGGAAAAAATATACCATGATTAGTTTTAATTTAGCAGTCAAAAATAGGGATAATTTTGCTAATTCTGGAGAATTATTCCCATTTTTGTGTGCAAAATTTTTAAAGATGCCTGAAATAGAGTCGGAACTTGAAGAGATGTACCGGGAATGTGTCCGGAGACTGTATTCCATAGCCCCCTCTTTCCAAAAGGTGGGTCTATCCGGCTATCATCCCGGACTTGAGACCATGACGGATTTCTCCGGCTATCTTGGCAATCCACATAAGTCATTGGTAGCAATTCATATAGCAGGTACCAACGGCAAGGGTTCTGTTGCTCATATGCTGGCTGCGGCACTTGCATCGGCATATCCCGGTGAGCGCATAGGACTGTATACGTCTCCGCATCTGCTGGATTTCAGGGAGCGGATAAAGCTTGTCGGCTCGGAAACCGGCGAGGACGGGAAGCATTTCTCAATGATAGGCAAGAAAGATGTGGTAGAGTTCCTGCGGAGAGCCGGGGTGTTTATAGAGAAGCGCGCTCCTTCCTTTTTCGAGATTACCACTGCCATGGCATTTGACTATTTCAATCGGGAGAATGTGCGTGTAGCCGTGATTGAGACAGGGCTTGGCGGCAGGCTGGACTCTACCAATATTATTGTTCCCCGGCTGAGTGTAATAACTTCCATCGGTATTGATCATAAGGATGTTCTGGGAGATACAATAGAGCAGATTGCTTCGGAAAAGGCTGGAATTATCAAGCCTGGAGTTCCGGTCGTGGTAGGGGATGTTCCTGACAGTGCATATGATGTCATAAGGACCAGGGCTGAGCAATGCGGAAGCCGGCTTTATCGTGCCGGGGAGTTGTGCGATGAATGTGTAGGCGCAGTCGTGGCCGCGTCCGAGGCGGATTTGCATGCAGCCTGTCAGGAAAAGAATATCAGGACAGTGCTGACCGCGCTCAGGGTACTTGGCCTGGAGACTGTCAGCAAGGACTCAGAAGTATATGAGGCAATAATACATGCTGCCGCAATTACTGGTTTGAGGGGGCGTTGGGAGAGGCTTTCATCCAGGCCGGAGGTGATATGCGATATAGGACATAATGTGGAGGCAGTCTCAGTATCCATGCGTCAGCTTGCCAAGGAGGCTGGTGGAAGACATATTATAATGGTATACGGCATGGCCGGGGACAAGGACGTGGAGTCGGTATGCCGCCTGCTGCCGGATGAGGCCGAGTATATAATGACGCAGGCCAGCGGCAGCAGGGCAATGCCCGCCGAGCGGCTTGTGGAGATTGCCGGAAAGAGGAATTCCGTAGCCGTCCCGGACGTGGGGCAGGCTGTGAGGCTGGCTATGTCAAAGGCTTCTGCCGACGACGTGGTCTTTATAGGCGGAAGCAGCTATGTGGTGGCGGAAGTCCTGGAAAAATGGCCGGAAATTATGGGTAACAAAAAAGTTAAGAAATAAAACAATGATGTTAAAAGCGCTATGAGTGTTGTTTATACAATGATTGTAATCTTTGTGCTGGGTTATCTTATGATAGCTATGGAGCATAAGGTCAATGTAAGTAAATCATCGGTGGCTCTGGTCCTCTGCTGCCTGCTTTGGGCCCTTCTGAGCGTATTTTCTTCTAAAATCGATCCTGCCCTAACCCACGATGTCGTGAACTCGGACCTGCTGGCCGCTCTCGGCAGCACCTGTGAGATCATCGTGTTCCTGATAGGCGCGATGACCATCGTGGACATCATAGACACGCACGGTGGCTTCGAGGTGATAACACGTCATATAACTACACGCAAGAAGACCCGCCTGATGTGGCTGATAGCCTTTCTTACATTTTTCATGTCATCAGTGCTGGACAATATGACTACGACCATAATCATGGTCATGCTCATCCGGCGTATGCTCACCAACTATAAGGAGAGATGGCTGTTCGCATCCATTATCATCATTGCTGCCAATTGCGGAGGTGCGTGGTCGCCTATAGGAGACGTGACCACCATCATGCTCTGGATGAAGGGCAATGTCGGTACGGCCAAGCTGATGGCGTCGCTGATTCTGCCCTGTGTCGTGTCGGTGGTGATACCGACTGCTGTTGCTACCAGGTTTCTTAAAGGTATGATAGCCAAGCAGCAGACCAACGAGGACGCATCTTTCAGACCTTCGTATATTACTGGCGGCGAGAGCAAGACCATCCTTGTGCTTGGTGTGTTGCTTCTGGTCATGGTGCCCGTGTTCAAGAGTGTGATAGGCCTGCCTCCATATATGAGCGTGATGTTTGCCCTTGGTGTGCTGTGGCTCTATACCGACTTGATGTACAGGCGTAAACATAATGTCGAAGAGTCCATCAAGAACAGGGTCTCCAAAGTCATCAAGCATATTGACATGCCGACGATTCTTTTCTTTCTCGGTATTTTGATGGCAGTGTCCGCTCTTGAGAGCGCTGGTATTTTGGGCGCTATGGCTGAAGGACTCAATAGTGGCGTACATAATATATACGCCATCAATACAATCATCGGCCTGTTGTCCTCAGTCATCGATAATGTACCTCTGGTTGCAGCCAGCATGGGTATGTATCCTATTCCTGATGCTGCCGCCATCGCAGCATCTGCCGATCCGGCTTTCCTTTCGCATTTCGTGGCGGACGGTGATTTCTGGCATCTGCTCGCATTCTGCGCCGGTACGGGCGGAAGCATCCTGATTATCGGCTCGGCTGCCGGAGTAGTGGCCATGGGGCTGGAGAACATCAACTTCATGTGGTATTTAAAGCATATAAGCCTGCTCGCTCTTATCGGCTACCTTGCAGGTATAGGGGTTTTCATCCTGCAGGACCTGTTTATCGTACCATTGTTATAATGCAGGCTTTGAAAGATACTGCACCGGTCAGGATTCTGAGTCTCGGGCCGGTGCTGTTTAATATTTAAAAACGGCTATGAGACAGATAATAACCCATTTCACAGACGATGACCTCTATAAGTTCACAATGTGCTGCGCGGTGATTGACAATTTCCCGCGTGCCCAGGTCAAATACTCGTTCACCGACAGAGACGATACGGTCTATCCCGAGGGGTTCGCCAGGGAACTGGCCGCTCAGATTGAGGCGTTGGATTCCGTCTCCATTACAGAGGACGAGATAGATTTCATGAGGCGACGGTGCGGCTATATCCCAGGCTGGTTCTACAACTATCTGAAGGGGTATCGCTTCAACCATCGCTGGGTGGATGTGCGTCAGGATGCAGAAGGCCATCTGGAGATAGACATTGAGGGCAGCTGGGCGGAGACCATCCTGCTTGAAGTCAAGATACTGGCTATCATTTCGGAACTGTACTACATTATGACCGGACAGTGCGGTACGTTCGACTATGGGCGCTATTATCAGAAGACTTACCGTAAGGCGGAGAGACTTCTGGAGGCCGGTTGCGTCTACAGTGATTTCGGAACCAGACGCAGAGCTTCCTTCGAGGCGGAGGATACTGTAGTCAGGGCCATGAAAGACTGTGAGGTTTCCCGAAAATGGCCGGGCCGCTTTGTGGGGACAAGCAACGTCTACCTGGCAATGAAGCATGATGTGCTTCCTGTCGGGACAATGGCGCATGAGTTTATCTGCGCGATAGGGGGCATGTATGGGCCGCAGATGGCCAATAACATAGCCATGAACCTGTGGCGCAATACTTTCAGAGGAGCTTTGGGTACATTCCTGTACGATAGTTTCGGATGGAAGATATTCAGTCTCAATTTCTCCGAGGACTTCGCCAATCTTTTCAAGGGTCTCCGTGTGGACAGCGGGGACAATTACGAGCAGCTTATGCGTATAGTGGACAAGTACCGCTCTCTTGGCATTGACCCAAAGACGAAGCAGGTGATATTCAGTAATGCACTTGATGTGGACAGCGCTATAGAGATTCAGAAATATGCCGTGGAGTACTGCCAGCCATCTTTCGGTATAGGTACTCATTTTACCAATGATTTTGACGGTGTAAAGCCCATGAATATCGTCATTAAGCTCATCGCGGCAAAAATTACCGAATCCTGGGACTTCTACAATGATACCTGCAAGCTCAGCGAGGACACCGGCAAGCACACAGGCCGTCCCGAAGTCGTCCGCCGCTTCATGGACGCCCTGGATTTCAAGAAGTAGGGTCGGGAGAGCGGAGATATCACATAACTTAAAGGGGTTGCATCAAAACATTCATTTTGAAACAACCCCTTTTTCGGTGGGAGCTGAGGGAGTCGAACCCCCGACCCTCTGCTTGTAAGGCAGACGCTCTAAACCAACTGAGCTAAGCTCCCTTGCTTTTGCGGATGCAAATATAGAGCAAATTTTCTCACTGGCAAAAAAAAGTTTAAAAATTTTCACAAATTTTCTGCACAGATATCATATTTGCCTATGAGTCTGCTGATTTCAGGATCCAGATTGCCCCGGAACCTGAGGCTGCGCTCCTGGTTGACGGCACTCAGAAAGTATTCCACGGCTTTTTTCTCGTTGCCGTTGCGGGAGTGGGCTACGGCGAGCAGATAGTCTCTTTTGCCGGAGACCGGCAGGTCTTCAAGGATGTTCATGGCCGAGGCGTTGTAATCCATTGCCAGAAATGCCAGGGCACTGTTGATGTCCCGATAGCTGCCCAGCAGTCTGACGGCCTTACTGTAGTCTCTGTCCTTGATGGCCTGTACTCCGGCACTATATACCGTGTCCGGTTCGGTTGTGTGTATAGTGTCCTTGACCATGTCCTTCCGGTGGAGGCAGAACTGGAATTCCACTTCCCTGAGAACAGGGTAGAGGTGTTCCTTTATATATGGGTATTCAGGATGAGCGCTCAGAAGATGCTCTCTCTTGTCATGAGACGTTTCTGCGCATATATCAAGTATGCCAGTGAGATCATTGACGGTACTGTCTTTTCGGATTAGGTCGTAGAGCCGTTCCCAGTTTTCGGGGATGTGTCTTTCAATCAGTCGGAAATCCTTGCCGTCAATAAATCCGGCGATAGACTCCGCACGTTTTCTGGCCAACTGGCTATTGAATCTATAACTGCCTTCAGGAGAGCACGATGCTGTGATTATCAGGCTGTCGGCCAGATATTCCCCTGAAGAGAGCAGGCCGGAGATGGTTGACTGGATGTATTGCAGCTCGGCATGGTTGTCCATATAGCCTGTGTCTATATCCGATCTGCCGGCCATGAAATTAATGGCCGCCCTGGTGTTCAGTTCGACTCTCCGTTCAATGACTTTGGTCACGTATCTCTGAATATCCTCGGTCATGGTCGCAAATGAGGAGACGTAGAATGTGACCGGCTCTGAGGGTGGAATACTGTACAGTTTCTCGCCCTGGTAATAGATTCCTCCTGTCAGGCAGACGTCTATCTGCCGCAGGCCTGGCCTGGTGCCCAGAGCCTGATGATATGTGTATCTGAAGTCTTCTGTGTTGTCTCCGATCAATGTGTCGAGCCGGAAACCGTAGGTTATCACCGAGTCTTTGACGAACCTCCTGTATTTCTCGTCTGTCTGACTTTTCTTTATGTTGTTGCGCTGTATAGCCAGTGTCTTCATAAAGTGCTCTCTTGCTTCTTCCAGCGAGATGCCGTACAAGCCTCTTATGCTGTCAGTGTCCACGAGGGCCGTATCGTTCCGGAGTGCGGCAATCCGGGGAATGTTCCGCTGTATGAAAGTTTCCAGAAGTCCTGTGTGCATCAGCAGTGATGTGTCCGTGATGATGCCTGCCAGAAATCGGTTATACAGCTCATATCCCCTCATCTGACGCTCCTTGTACTGCTTGCCTGTGAGCAGCAGGACTTCCAGGGACACGGTGTCCTCATAGAGAACGGCCTTGGGAGTCAGCCGCACCTGCCACTGTGGATTGAGCATGGTGGAAGGCACGTGGATGTCAAATGCCATACGGACTGAGCCGTTGCGCTCAGCGATGTTCTTGAACTTTGCGGTGATGACCACCTCGTTGAGAGGCTCGCTGAGATTGGCCGTCCCGGTGGAGTCCATCGTCCCTCTCATCAGATAGTATTTTCTCCCGTCATTGCCGGTCATGGTCAGAGTGTCCGTGTCAGGCTTTGATACGATGTATTTATAGGTGTCGCTCTCTCTAGGCGTTTGTGTGGGTAGGAAAAGTGAGACGCCAGCGTTCTGTTTCCGCAGATCATTGATATTCATTCTGACGACAGTGGAGCATGAGCTCAGTAATGTGATGCCGGTCAGGCAACAGAGAATATATATGGTCTTTTCTTTCATCTCAGAAATAATATAGAATGTTGATCTGTATGTCGTCTGGAGAGATGAACGCTTTAGTCCCCCAGTCCGTCAGCTTGCTGCATGGCAAAGAGCGGTATTCCTTGAATGTAGTGCCTCCGAACCACAGACCTATGCCGAATTCTATGTTAAGATGCTTTGTCAGCATCAGCGAATAACCGAAGTTAAGGCCCATGCCGAAAGCGTCTCCCTCCCTGGCTTTTTGTGAGAAAATACCTCCGGAACTGTACCTGCACCACTGGAGTCTGGCTCCGTAATAGAATCCGGAGTAGACAAAGAACGGCCAGTACCGGGCTCCGGCCGAGATGGCCAGTTTCTTGTTCTGAATCCGGTGGGAACGGCCCTGGAAATAAAACGGGTTGTACCTGCCCTCGGCTGTCAGACTCCAGTGCTGGTGCAGCGAGACTCCGGCCTCTGCATTGATGGTCAGGAAATTGGCGTAGTCCAGCAGGTTGGTGCCTATGCTCCATTTCTGAGCTTTCAGAGGCTGGCCGCACAACATGAGGACTGTGACTGTAACGGATAATATTCTGGTTGTTGCATTCATATTGTATCTGTATCAAAACATCCGGATCCTTCTCTCGCCACTCGAGCCGTCCCTTTCTCTCTTTTCCTCTTCCCCTCATCGGGTCCGGATGCGGAAGCAAATATAGATGCTTGATACAGAACGGAAAAACCACTTTCGTACAATTAAAGAATGATTTTATGTTTATAAAAAGAAACAGATTTTTATAAAGAGAAATGTTCCCCTAAGTGTTTAAGTGCCATTTTGGCAGACCGGTGCTGGTGGTATGCCTTTTGTGCTCCTGATGCGAAAAAGAAATTAAAGATAAAAAGATATGTCACAGCAAAAAGGTAAAATAGGGGTTACTACAGAGAATATTTTCCCCGTTATCAAAAAATTCCTGTATTCGGATCATGAGATTTTCCTTAGGGAGCTGGTCGCCAACGCCGTGGACGCGACTCAGAAAGTGAAGGCATTGGCAAGTACCGGAGAACTCAAGGGAGAGCTTGGAGACCTGACAGTGCGTATATCCGCTGACGAGAAGAAGAATACCTTGACGGTGACTGACCGCGGTATCGGTATGACGGCCGAGGAGATAGACAAGTATATCAACCAGATAGCATTCTCAGGGGCCGGAGAGTTTATTGAGAAGTACAAGGACGTGGCCGGCAATATCATAGGCCATTTCGGACTGGGCTTCTATTCAGCTTTCATGGTCTCCAAAAAGGTGGTTATCGAGTCTCTTTCGTGGAAGGAAGGCGCCAAGCCTGTAAGGTGGGAGTGTGAGGGCAATCCAGAGTTCGTGATGAAGGAGGGCAGCAGGACTGACCGCGGAACGGAGATTACGTTGTATCTGGATGATGACTCCAAGGAGTTTGCCGGTGCTTCCAAGGTGGAGGAGCTGTTGAAGAAATACTGCCGCTTCATGCCTGTGCCCATTGCATTCGGCAAGGAACAGGAGTGGAAGGACGGCAAGTATGTCGATACTGACAAGGACAAGATTATCAACGATACGGACCCGATTTGGAACAAGAAGCCTGCGGATCTGAAGAAGGAGGATTACATGAGGTTCTACCGCGAGCTTTATCCCATGCTTGAGGAACCGCTGTTCTATATCCATCTGAACGTGGACTATCCGTTCAACCTTACCGGTATCCTTTATTTTCCGAAGATCAAGGACCGTCTGGAAGTCACCAAGAACAAGATTCAGCTCTACTGCAACCAGGTGTTCGTGACGGATTCGGTGGACAATATCGTGCCTGACTTCCTGACTTTGCTGCACGGTGTGATAGACTCGCCGGATATTCCTCTGAACGTATCCAGAAGCTATCTCCAGTCGGATGCCAATGTCAAGAAGATATCGACTTATATCACTAAGAAAGTAGCTGATAGACTGGAGGATATATTTAAGAATGACCGCAAGGAGTACGAGGAGAAGTGGGACAATCTCAAACTTTTCATCGAGTACGGTATGCTGACCGAGGAGAAGTTCTGTGAGAGGGCCCTCAAATTCGCCCTGATGAAGAATACCGATGGCAAGTTCTTCGCTTACGATGATTACCGCAAGGCCATTGAGGCCGCGCAGACGGATAAGGACAAGAAGGTCGTCTACCTGTACGCAACCGATCCTGTCGCCCAGTATCAGTACATTGAGACGGCTAAGAACAAGGGGTATGATGTCCTGCTCTTTGACTGCCAGCTGGACGCACATTTCGTCAATCTGCTGGAGACCAAGATTCCCGACTCTACATTTGCCCGTGTGGACGCGGATTCCATAGACAGGCTTATCCGCAAGGAGGATGTCAGGGAACCCGAGATGGCCGAAGCGGAGAAGACCGACCTCTCCGATATGTTCGAATCCGTGCTTCCGGAGGGCAACCATTATTTCGTAAAGCCTGAGAATCTGGGTGAGAACGGTGCGCCTATCCTGATTACCCAGTCAGAGTTCATGCGCCGTTACCGTGATATGTCGGCTCTCGGAGGTGGTATGAACTTCTACGGAGAGATGCCGGAGTCATACACTATAGACGTCAATGTCCAGCACCCTCTCATCAAGCGTATTCTGGAGGCCAAGGCCTCGGCTTTGTCGGAAAAGTGCGCTGCCTTTGACTCCCGCAGGTCTGAGCTTCAGGCAGGTATGGACAAACTGGATGCCGCGATGAAGGACAAGAAGGATGAGGATATCCCCACTTCGGACAAGGATGCCAAAAAAGAGTTGGAGAAGGAGATGGATGAGGTCCGCAACGAGCGAAAGGAGGCCATGAAGGGCTTCGCGAAGGACAATATCCTCCTGCATCAGGTAGTAGACCTTGCATTGCTGGCCAACAATATGCTGAAAGGCAAGGATCTTTCGGAGTTCATCCGCAGGAGCATCGAAGTCCTATAAAGAGTAAAGGAACCTTTATTCCTTGAAAACAAATCTGACAACCTCGCGCATCAGGTCATCGGCCTGCTGTTGCGAGGTTAGTGCTTCTATGGGGAAACCGATACTTACGCATCTGTGGTTGTCTCCCTCATAGGCTACGGCTGCGGAGGTGTTGACGGTCTTGTATCTCAGGAATGTGTGTGCTCCGTCGCGTGCCGGAATGATGGCATCTGGGGATTCCACGCAGTAGATATCCGGACATGGCTCGGTCTGGAATCCAAGTGCTGCCGTCGTGTCGCGATATATTCCGGACGGATTGCATACGGACAGAACATCCCCTGTAGAGGAAGCATGGCCGTTGCTCCATCGGTAACCGAGAATGTCATTTACGAAACAGTATGTCCTGAAATCTGGGTCTGTATCGCGTATAGATGTGTTCATGCTTTCGGAAAGCGTTCCTGATATCTTGCCGGAAATGGCGGAGAGAGACAGAATGGCATCCTGAATACCGGCTGCGAGCATGGAGTCGTGTTCTGGAGTAAGGGCCAAAGAGTCCGCGAGTTGAGTCAGCCCTGATATGGCAGAGCCGATGCTCTTGGAGGAAGTTTGCAGTATGGAAGTCTCTGGGTATATCTTTGAGAAGTCATAATCTGTAGACTTGCCTATGTCTGCTCCTGAGACAATCAGCGAGCCTCCGTTAAGGCAGTAGTCTGTCAGTATATCCCGCAGAGTATCGTTGGAGAAACATGCTGTCTCTTTTCCGAATATGATATCCATCGCCGGATATATGCCTGGCTCTGTCTGTCCGGATATGATTGAGCCGAGTGATGCGGAGCAGAAGCCGTAGCCGCTTCTCATCAGGGCAAGTCCGTGAATCAGCGGATAGTCAAAGGTGTTGCCGGCTACGCTTTCGGGGCCGTAGTCCATGTAGGAGGCTCCGAATCCCGGGCGGTCGTTGTGTATCCACTCCTCGTCCCGCGAATATCCATACTGTGCTCCTATATATGAAATATCCTCGATGTAAGGAATCGCCTGATCTCCTCCGAAATCCAGTCCGGGAGCTGATACACTGGTAAATCCGTTTACAACCAGGATGTTTTCCTTCTCCGGGATGTATCCTGCTGACAGTATCTCCGACGGGAATGAGAGGCCTCCGTCGTTGACTGCGACAACTTTATAGCTGTACAGCCTACCGGCCTCAATCCTGTCCGTGTAGGTCGTACCTGTCACTACGGTGCCGTTGTCAAAACCTGGGACAGGGTTGTCTCCATAGGGATTGAGGATTCTGCGGTACACGATGTAGGATGTCGGGTTGGCTGACGGTTCATGCGGATCTGTACGCGGAGTCCACGATAGCTTGATTCTGGCGGCGGAGTCTGATTGGTCTGCGATGACGGCACTGAAATCTTGTACCGGCAATGGCTGCACAGCATACTGTCTTCCGGAAGTATAGGAGAGATATCGGAGTATACCTTTATATATAGCACGCGATACGATGAACTTGAATTCTGGATTCAGTGCGTACTGCATATCGGATACGTTCTGATGTGAGAGCAGTTCAATGAGCACTGTGGGAACATCGGGAACCCTGGCCTCGACATATGAACGGTCCCATATTGCTCTGCGTGTCCAGTCTGTTCTGCAGTAGGCACGGATGTCGTCTACTATGGATGTTTGAACTATGTCTGCGAGTTCTCTGGCTGTGAGCCTTGCCTTTCCGTCACTATAGCGGACCTTGCCGTCGGATTCCTCTTTGTAAATGGCGAGAGTGCCGACAATGGAGTCGTTCTGGCAGAAACCGGCGTCGGTATGGAGTGCCAGGGCCATGTCTACAGGGATGTTCATGCTGTCTTTCATGTAATTTACCCATTCTCCACGTGACATGTAGTCATCCTTGTAGTCATTGGCACCGTCGTTGGGACTGTAGACTTTCTCGGGGAATCCGCTCCACTGCAGCCAATAGCGTGCGGCCTCAGCATATCTGGGATAGCCGCTGGTACTGTGGCCGCGCAGCACATTACCCATTCCTCCTCCGAAGCGTACTGCATCGGTCGTTATCACGCCCTTTTTCTTTTCCTGTGCGCTTCGTACTGTGACACCTTGTCCGCATTCGCCTTCTGTAAAACGGAATGTGCCGAGATAGATCCATGTGCCGCCACCTATGCTCTGGTCAATCCTGTATGACTGTTCTCCTCCTGAATGACGTACAGTATATATGGCAGGGACGCTTTCCGGCAGACTCTGGTAGGATACGTAAACCGCATAATCTCCAGTCTTCGGGAAATACGGCAGATAAGAGGCCGTCTGTATGGATTTGCTGTCACTAGCGGACATACGTGCCGAGCCGGAGAGAAACGGATTGCCGTCCGTCAGAAGTGAGGAAGACTCAGCACCGAAGCCTGGCAGAGAAGTGTCTTTCCAGCCGTAGCGGGTGTTGCCTGAATTGTTCCTCTCAGTATAGAACGGGCTGCCGTTGTCCACGATCAACTCGGTTCTCTGAGAATCCCGCTCCCTGGGCATAAGGACGTTAGCTCCCGCATTCTCCAGCATGGGCGCAAGAAATTCAGTAACATAGCTGTGGGTCAGCATGTCCTCGACAGTAGTAAAAAACGGGGCCCGCTGCCATTTCCACCGGCTGTCATCCTGCGAATAGTAATAGCCGTGGCTGGACCACAGCGCGATATTCCGGCCTTGAAGTCCTTCGGTTATATCAATATGACTGTTGAGCTTTTCAATCCAGCAAGCAGTACTTTTGTTGATGCGTTTGTCCGGTTTCATCCCGGAATAATAACCGGAAATCAGTCTCTTCAAGGGTTTCTCTCCGTATAAAATCTTGATCTCAAGTCCGGTGCCGTAATCCGGCAAGGAAGATCTGATGGCGTCTGTCATAAACTGCAGATCGACGGCACGAAGGGGGTAATCTGATATCGCATCGTTCAGGCGTACTTCTATGCTGTGCTTGTTAATAAGCACAGTGTCAATGTCTACCGTTCGATTTACTGCTGCTTTCCGGGATAGATATGTGTTGATGGAGTCTATGGCCGGCTTCAGTGTCCGATGGTCCGGCTGTGCGTCTGCGTCCTGGCAGAAGACAGCAAGTGCCGTGAGGACTGCAGTGACGTATCTTGAAAAGATCCTCATTTTATGTTGTTTTGTTCCGGGTGACCAGCCGCTCCAGGTGTCTTACTGCATGAGGGCCGACAATGGATACTATGACAGTACCGGAAATGATGGATAACGAATCGGCCAGGAAATCGTACACGTCACCTTGTCTGGACTTGAAGAACCAGTCCTGGCAGACCTCTGTCAGGCCGGCGAAAAGCAGGCCGCTGAGGAGTGTAAGCACTATGGCGTGCTTTACGAAAAAGCGGTTTTGGACAGCGTACCTGCATGTAAGCCATGTTATAAACGGGTAGGGGAAGAACATGGCGAAGTGTGCGTACCTGTCCATGCGTATGCCTAGAAAATATTCTCCCAGGTCTATGCCGGTGGAGGAGAACTTGTAGAAGCACAGGAACAATACCATGGCCAGATATATGACATATAGTATATTTATTAATATCTTTGCACTTCGTAACATGGTGCAAAGATAGGAAGAAGCCGAGAGCAGAGCAAAAAAAAATGATATGAAAGACTACAGACACCTTACACAGGAAGAAACTGATATCCTGAAAAGCAACGGATGTTGGGCCGAGAACTGGAGCAACGTCTATGTTGTGGCGGATTTTGCCCCCGAATATATAATCCGGGTCAATTTCTACGGAATAGTACGCCTGGGCTCGTTCGCAGCCGGAATGCCGCTCCCTGGCGGCCTGTCGGTGCCATGCGGTATTTACGACGCCACGTTGTTCAATGTCTCTGTAGGTGACGGGGCCCTTATCACCAACGTGCACGGCTACATAGCCAATTACGACATAGGCGAGCATACGTATATTGCGGATGTGGGGAAGATATATATGGAAGGTGTGTCTTCTTTCGGCAACGGTATGGAGGTCAACGTCCTTAATGAGACCGGGGGAAGGGCCGTGGCTGTGTATGACGGGATGTCGGCTCAGGCGGCGTATTTCTCGGCCATGTACAGGCACCGGTCCGGTCTTTCGGAGAAATTGATCGGGATGGCTCAGACGTTCGCTGCCGGGCAGAAGTCTCACAGAGGCAGTATAGGGTCATTCGTAAAAGTGGAGAATGTCGGGATTCTCAGGAATGTAAGAGTAGGAGACAATGCAGTGGTCCAAGGGTGTCTGCGGCTTTTTGATGGAACTGTGGCCAGTACCGCAGAGGCTCCCACGCTCATGGGCAGCGGTATAGTCTGTACGGACTTCATCGTTCAGTCAGGCGCGGTTGTGGAGGATGGGGCGCAGATATCCAGAACGTTTGTAGGGCAGGGGGTTAAGCTGTCACGTGGATTCACCTGCTCGGACTGTCTGTTTTTCGCCAATTCCCACTGCGAGAACGGGGAGGCTGTATCCGTGTTTGCCGGGCCGTTCACCGTATCTCACCATAAAGCCACATTGATGATAGGGGCCATGTTCTCGTTTATGAACGCCGGCTCTGCTACCAACTTCAGCAATCACATGTACAAGCTGGGCCCTGTGCACCAGGGAGTTTTTGCCAGAGGCACTAAATGCGGCTCGGGATCCTATATGATGCTGCCAGTCAAAGTAGCCCCTTTCACAACGGTGCTCGGCCATCATACCTCGGTCATAGACACTTCGCTGATGCCTTTCTCTTATGTCGTGGAATCGGAAGGCGGCTCTGTTCTCGTGCCGGGAGCCAATCTGAGAAGCATAGGACTGTTCCGCGATATGCGCAAATGGCCGGAGAGGGACAGGCGCGGCGCATCTGGCAGGCAGGACCGGATATCGTACAAGGTGCTTTCTCCCTTTACCGCTTCCGGGATGCTGGACGGCAGGGCTCTTTTGGTCCGAATGCTTGCCCAGGAGCGTATATCCGGGAAGCCTGCAACTTATGGCGGATGCAGTATCGCGACTTCATCTCTTACTAAAGGTGCTGGAAGGTATGATACTGCGCTCAAGTACTATATCGGTGAGAAAATAATAGAAAGACTTGGTGACAGGAAGCTGAGTACGGACGATTTTCTGAGAGAAGCCCTGGCGCCGGAAAGTACCGTAGGAGAAGGCGAGTGGGTGGATATCGCCGGAATGCTGGCTCCCAAAGCGGAGATAGAAAAAGTGCTTGACGCCATAGAGAGCGGTGAGCTTGAAGATTTCACTTCCATAGAGAAGAGGCTGTCAGGTATTTTCTCAAATTATGAGCTGTATGAGTGGAAATGGGTTTATGACCATATTTATCAGGTATATGGTATCCGTCCTGGCACTATCGTGAGAAAGGAGCTTGTGTCGCTGCTGCAGCAGTGGCTGTCCGAGGCTGAGAATCTGTTCGCAGACCTGGAGAACGATGCGTCGAAGGAGTACTCAAAGGATGCCATGACCGGATTTGGCGTGGATGGAGGTGAGGAGGAGGCGCTTGCGGATTTCGTCAATGTGCGTGGTGAGGCTGTGGACGATGCAGTTGTACGGTCTCTCAGAAAGTCTGTGGATGAGGCACGTCAGAAGGTGGCGGATATAGTCTCATTCCTTTAGGGCGTCTACGGCGAGGTCGGCCTTTATCTTGTCGATGACGGCTGTCACGACATTGTATATCCGCTGTCCCTTGGAGTAATCGGCAGGGCAGGCGAAATGTACACGCTTCTCGGTCAGCAGCCTTTCGGATTTGTCCTTCTCGTGCCCGTCAGGATTGTATACGGCTATTGAATGGCCTCCGAATTCCTTTACAAGCCTCATGCAGGGGATGTCTGTGGCTCCGTCACCGAAATAAATCATTCTGGAGAACGGTACCGGACGGTCTTTCTCCAGGACGAACCTGTTGACCAGGGTGTGGTCCCTGATGCTCATAACCCCCTTGTTGATTTTGAACAGGAACTGTGTCTTTGCTGTATAGTCCACTGCGACCCCCGGCCAGACAGCCTCTCCGTTCTCGTACAGGAAGGAGCAGGCGAACACCTTTTTGAACTCGTGGTATATCTCAGTGCCCTCAATCATTTCCGTAAGACCGGAGGAGTTGATGTAATGCTCGACATCCAGTCCGTTTTGCCTGCCGTAATCGTTTATGAGGCCAAACCATTCCCTCACTCCGGGATACAGTCTGACCATTGAGCCGAATTTCTGGAAATTTTCTCTGGTAAGGTGTATGCCGGCTTTTTTCGCCTCATCAATCATCGTCTTCATATAGCAGAGAATCTCACTGGCATCGTTATCAGTGGACATCTTGTTGCTCTTTTGCCAGAACAGGGCCGGGTCTTTGTCGAAAGCCTGCAACAGTCCGAATTCCTGCATGTTGGCCGGGGACAGAGTGCCGTCAAAATCATATATTAATGCTACGGTAGGTCGTTTCATGCGTATCTAATTTTCAGCCAAATTAGCAAAATTTTTCATTTTTTCAGTAAGTTTGTACGATTTCGTGCAACATAACGCAGGTTGCATACGTTATATAAAGGGATAGAAAAGATGGCACATCAGGAGATTATAGGGTTTTACAACCGATACAGGCAGAAGCTTTACAATATAGCGCTAAGGATTACCGGAGACAGTCTGGATGCGGAGGACGTGGTGCAGGAGACTGTCATAAGGTATCTCCGCTCCAATACGGACAGGCTGACGGAGCCGCAGGTGGAGGCTTGGCTGTGCAAGGCCTGTACAAGAGCGTCCGTGGATATGCTTAGAGTCCGTAAGGCATTGAGAGTAAAGTTGGAAAAATATGCGGAAGAGGACTCTGAGGAGGACTGTGCCCGGGAATGGGATGAAGTGTTGGGTGGCAGTGAGCCCAAGAAGATGATATCGGAGATCAGGAAGGCAATGATGGGCATGCCGGACGGGTACAGGGTGGTGCTGTCCCTGCTGCTGTTCGAGGGTTATGACTACACGGAAGCTGCTCAGATTCTTCAGGTGGAGGAGAGCACAGTACGTTCTCAGTATCTGCGCGGCAAACGTAAATTATTGGGGCTAATCAACAATGCAGAAAAATAATACGATGGATAATTTACAGCAATACTTTAAGTCAAACAAGGGTAGCATCGGAGTCTCGGATGAGAGTATTCCACAAGGAGATGGTGCAAGATTCGAGGCCCGTTGGGAGGCTTTCAGCCGTGACCGTATCAGGTTTCGCTCAAGTCTCAAACGTCGTAAAAAGCCTCTCTGGAAAGTGGTGGCCTTCCCGGTCCTTGCGTCGCTGGCATTGATTTTCGGGGTCAGGTTCCTTATGAATCCGTATATCAATGATGATATTCCCCAGCCGGACAACGGAATGCTGGCAGTCTCCGACACACTGTCCCCAGTAGAAGTGTTCAACATATATTACGATCTGACTCAACAGGTAAAGGATGAGATATACACCCTGGCCGAATCGTTGGAAAAAGAGGATCCCACCCAGATATACATGACGGTGGATGTTATAACACGTGAGGCTGTCCCCATTATCGAGCAGTTGCCCGATGAGATGAGCGATGCGGACAAGATAGCGGTACTCAAGGAGTATTCCATGCGGAGAATCAATGCGCTGAACAGGTACAAAAGCACGCTTATGGCTAACAATAATCTTTAAATACTGTATTATGAAACGATTTATGACCGTGCTGGCGGCATCTATGTCAGCAATGACCGTCTTGGCTCAGGGCAGGACGGTCGATGAGACCCTGAAGCTGCGCGACTTCACAGAAGTAGAGGTGTCCTCTGTATGGAACGTTGAGATAGAGCAGGGGGCAGAACGATCAGTGACACTTACTTACTCGGAAGAACTGAAGCCATATATAGTAGCGGAGACAAGAGGTGGAGAGCTGGAACTTTCCCTCGATATGGACGATATGCCCCGCAAACTGCGCAACAGGATCAATGATGCCGGCTATAATGGAAAGAAGGGCTCGTATATCCTGACGGCCAGAATAGTCACCCCTGATCTAGAATCCATAGAAGCCTCTGGTACCGCTGATATACAATGTAACGGCATCTTTAGCCCGGACCGCTTCTCAGTAGACCTCAGCGGAGCTGCCGGCGTCACCGGACTGGAGGTTTCCGTCTCGAGTCTTCATCTGGATGTCTCCGGAGCCGGACGGCTTGCGGTTCCGTACGTACGGGCCTCAGAATGTGATATGGATTTCAGCGGAGCAGCCTCAGTCTCCATCGAGGGGGATATTGACGAGGTCAGTACGGACTTCTCAGGAGCCTCTGATGTGACTCTGTCCGGTAATTACGGTTTCGTCAACCTTGATGCCAGCGGAGCCTGCGATATCAGACTCTCCGGTAAAGCCATGGAGCTAAGAATTGATGCTTCTGGAGCATGCAGCATCATGGCAAGGGAACTAAGTGTTCCTGAAGTATTCGCTGACGGCAGCGGAGCCTCGACTATTACAGTCAGTCCTACAAGTGAGATTACAATCGACATTTCCGGAGCCACGACTTTGCGTTATCCAAAGGGGATAGATACCAAAATCATATCAGTCTCCAGGGGTTGCAGTATTGACACATTCTGACCGCAATGTTCGAGCTTATTCATAAACAGGACTTTGTGCTGGACTCGCACTGTGACACCCCGGGCATGCTTTTGGAGGAAATAGACTTGGGTAAAAGGCAGAAGCGGGGGCATGTAGACTTTGTACGTGCCCGTGAAGGTGGCGTGGACGGGATGTTCTTCGCGATATATTCACCTCCAGAACTTACAGAGGAGGAGGCTGTGGCACATGCTGTAAGGCTGATATCCAAGTGTTACGATGCAGTGGACACCAACAGCGGTGTCGCTGCTTTCGCTTTCTCGCCGGAGCAGGCATTGGAGAATAAACGCAATGGGCTGATTTCTGTCTTCTTAGGCATGGAGAACGGAACACCGATTCAGCACGACCTTGCGTATCTTCATCTGTATCATCGCTTTGGCATACGTTATTTAACGCTTTGCCATAATAGACACAATCAGATTTGCGATTCATGTATGCCTATGGAGCCTGAATGGGGAGGGTTGTCTCCGTTCGGGAAGGAAGTCGTGACTGAGTGCAACCGTCTGGGCATTATGCTGGACAGTTCCCATGCTTCTGATGAGACCTTTTATGACATTTTGAAGTACTCGTCTACACCTGTGATAGCATCCCATTCCTCATGCAGGGCCCTGTGCTCTCACCCCAGAAACATGTCAGATATCATGCTACGCGATTTGGCGTCAGCCGGAGGAGTGGTACAGATAAACTTCTATCCCAAGTTCATAGACAATGATTTCGCTGATGAGAAGTTTCTCAGGCTCAGTGAGGAAGGAGAAAAGTGGCAGGAACTTTACCGTTCTGACCTATACAATGAGGTGTACCGTGACAACTATTTCCGGATAATGGAGGAGCTGTCTGTCTATCCGGCTCCTTCCGTAAAGCGGGTGGTGGACCATATTGACCATGCCGTGGAGAAAGCGGGGATAGAGCATGTGGGATTAGGGTCGGACTTTGACGGCATAGAGATTGCCCCCGAGGGACTCAGGGACATATCAATGTATGGCAACATCAGGGTCGAATTGCAGGAGCGCGGTTACCGGGGACAGGAGATAAGGGGTATATTAGGAGGCAACCTGTTGAGAGTCATGCATGAAGTACTGAGCAAAGCACAGTCCTGAGTAGATTGAGCGCGCTGCCGGCGAAACGCTGTATGTTGGTGTATCTGTCGTTGTTGAATCTGAACATCCGGGATATGACTGCGGTTTTTCCCGGATGATCTGTATCCGGATATGCTACTCCGACCCACACAGTTCCCACCGGCTTGTCCTCGCTTCCTCCGTCAGGTCCGGCAATGCCCGTGGTGGAGACAGCGAAGTCAGTATTTAGTGCCCTGCTGACTCCGAGAGCCATGGCCTCAGCGCATTCGCGGCTTACGGCTCCATGCTCAGCAATAGTCTCAATAGATACGTTTAATATGTTTTCTTTCACAGAGTTGTCATAAGAAGTGACTGATCCGTAGAAGTATTTGGAAGCACCTGGCATAGCGGTGAAAAGAGAGGCAAGAAACCCGCCGGTACACGATTCGGCCACCGATAAAGTCAGCCCGCTTTCGGTAAGCCTCTTAGCAATGACGGACTGCAGCGTGTCGTCGCCTTCACCGTAGACGGCATCTCCTATGACTGGCATGACTTTGGCGAATTCCCTGTCTATGCGTCTTATCTCTTCATCTCTGTCGCCTCCGTAGATGGACAGTCTCAGCTTAACTCCTGTCAGGGGATTTGGGAGGTAGGCTAAGTGCATGTCTGAGGGCAGGGCGTCTTCCCATGGCTCAATCATCTTTGCCAAAGTGGACTCTGCTATGCCGTAAGTAGTTATGGTCTTGTGATATATGCTGTCCAATGCAAAATGCCTGCGGATGTCCGCCATCACGTCAGGCAGCAGGCCTATGGCCTCAAAAGGTACTCCCGGCAGGGAATACAATACCGGACAGTGGGCGAAGTCTGCTGAGGAGAAACGGAATATCATGCCCGGTGCGGTGCCTTCCCGATTGACCATTACCTCGCATGTGTCCGGGACGATGGCCTGGGCGCGGTTGATATCCGATATATCAATCCCTCTGTGTGCTAAAATCCTTTCGATTACCTGCATCTGTCCCTCGTGGAATATGTCGCCGCGGCTTCCCGACAGTTCCGCCAAAGCCTTCTTTGTGATATCATCTTTAGTGGGACCAAGTCCACCTGTAACTATTACTATATCAAAATTATGCAGTAATGACTTAATGCTTTGCTTTATGTCAGTTCCATCATCGGATATCGATATCATCCGGCACACTTTGATACCAATATTGTTGAGTTCTATTGCTATTGCAGAGGAATTGGTGTCCACAATCTGGCCGATGAGAATCTCATCGCCTATGGTGCATATTGCCGCTGTTTTCATTGATGTTTACTTATGGGATTTAAGATATTTAAGAATCTTGCGCACGGTTCCAGGGCCGTTATAGATGAATCCGCTATATATCTGTATCAGAGACGCTCCTGCGTCCAGCATCTCCTTGGCCTGTTCCGGGCTCATGATACCGCCTACACCTATTATCGGCAGGATGCCTCCTGTCTTTGCGTGTATATGCCTGACCATAGCAAGGCTGCGCTCATATAAAGGCTGGCCGCTCAGACCTCCGTTGCCTATTGCCTTCACTTTTTCAGGGTCGGAAACAAGACCTTCCCTGGAGTTGGTGGTGTTTGTGGCTATGATACCGTCCAGTCCTGATGTAAGAGCCAGTTCCACAATTCGGTCCACGTGGTCATAAGGTATGTCCGGGGATATTTTCAGCAGTATGGGACGGTAATCGTCATAGTATCTTCTGAGTGTTAGCAGGCGGTCAACTATATCGGCCAGATAGCCGACGTCCTGCAGTATCGTCAGATCCTTGACATTTGGACATGAGACATTGACAGTAAAATAATCCACGTAGTCATAGAGTAGCGAGAATGCTCTCTCGTAATCCTTGTAGGCCTCCTCATTGGGAGTAACGGATGCTTTTGCTATATTGCCGCCTATTATAACGTTGGGCCTGTGTTTCTGCAGTTGGGACACTGCGTATTTTACGCCTTTATTGTTGATACCCATGCGGTTGATGATGGCCCGATCCTCTATAAGCCTGAAACAGCGAGGCTTGGGATTGCCTGGTTGAGCTTCAGGAGTAAGTGAGCCGATTTCGACGAAACTGAAACCGAAGTTGCCCATGTCATTATAGAACTCACCGTTCTTGTCCAGGCCGGCGGCAAGTCCCACAGGATTCCTGAAAGTAAGCCCGAATACGTCCCTTTTGAGCTCTCCTTCTTTGTCCCGTACTTTGAAAATGGCGCGTATTATATTCTGGGACAGAGGTATATAATGCAGAAAATGCAGTATTCTGAATGTGATGGCGTGCGCTGTTTCCGCAGAGAATGAGAAAAGTATACGTCGTATTAATCTGTACATAGTATATCTGCTGTTGAATCAGTGGCAAATATACGTTAAAAACTATTTAGGTGGATAAAATTCCTGAAATGTTCCGTCAGAATAGAATAGGGTGATTCTTCTCACTTCTTTATTTTTGTTTTTGTCCGGTAACTGAGAAATATCATCAGTCTCCGGCCCAAGTCCGGGCACGCTTTCCTGTTCCAGTTGTTCCTGTCTTTCCGGCTCGGAGAACAAATTTTCAGGGGAGGATGGAAGGGGCATGGCCTGAGATGTACTATGTTCCCTAAGAGGTTTGCCTTTTCCGAGTATGAACCAGTCAGGGTTGACAGTTGGAAACTTCATCAGGAATTTCTGGATAAATTCGAAGCTTGGCTTGTTACGTCCTGACAGAATATGCGAGACATTGGCTCTCTGTATACCCATAATGTCTGCGAACTGCGCCGGCTTGAGCTGCTCCAGTTCCAAAAATTGTTGTAAACGTCTATTCACTATTGTTAATTTTAATTTTTACAAATGTACATATTATTTTGTTAACAAATAAACAAACATGAAAAAGGACAAATGTTAACACAAGTATTGACAAATTCATTTATCGTGATAATCAGCCTTCTATAATATAGAGCATATCTCAAGGCTTACTTAATATATAAAGTATGATATATTTGATAATAAAATGATTGCAATATTTAATTGTCCACTTTTGCGTCTCCAATAGTGCCATATTCCTTAAATGCAGGTTAAAAAAGCTTACAATAACTTGATATGAATATCACAATTAATTGATATATAGAATAATATACTGCAAGAAAATACTACATAATCAAAATTTATTAAAGAAATATAGAATAAAATTATCAGTTTACAAACATTTGCAAATCATGTTAACATCGTGCTGCCATCGCCTTACACAAAAGTAATTAACATATGTAAACAAATTTGAAAAAACGATTTTTTGGGGATGGCCTGGATATTGTATAGATTTGCATCGGAAAGTCCGTTAAAACGGCTAAAAACGCATAAAGATGGCAATACCCGAAATCAATATTTCAGACTATACGTACGATCTTCCTGAGGACCGCATTGCCTCCTATCCTGTGGCGGAGCGGGATGCCTCAAAATTGCTTATATATAATAAAGGTGTCATATCTGATACTGTCTTCTCTCACCTGCCGGAGATTATCCCTTCGGGCAGTCTGATGGTATTCAACAATACAAAGGTGGTGCCTGCAAGGCTGCTTTTCAGGAGGACTACCGGGGCCTTTATTGAGATATTCTGTCTGGAACCGGCGGAACCGGAGGATTACAATCTTTGCTTTGCGTCTTGCGAAACGTGCATATGGAACGTTATCGTCGGTAATAAGAAGAAGTGGAAAGGCGAGCCGATAAAGCTTTATCTTCCTGATAATCATAGCTCAATGTTGGAAAATCTGGATCTGGAGGCAGTCCTGGAGAATGATTCTGACGGAAAGGTGCAGGTAAGATTCACCTGGAGAGGTGGAGAGCCATTCTCAAAAGTTATGGAACTGTGCGGAAAAGTTCCTATTCCGCCTTATCTGCATCGTGATTCGGAAAGCATTGACAATGAGAGATATCAAACATTGTATGCATCGTATAGAGGTTCGGTGGCGGCGCCCACGGCCGGTCTGCATTTTTCGGAAAATGTGCTGAAAGAGTTGAATAGGAGAGAAATAGAGTGTGAGAATGTCTGCCTTCATGTCGGAGCTGGTACGTTCCTTCCTGTAAAAAGTGAGGCGATATCCGGTCACACGATGCATTCTGAGCCGTTCTCGATATCATTTGATACTTTAAATAGAATATATAACAATATTGATAAAAAGGATATTGTTGCAGTAGGCACTACTAGTGTCAGAACATTGGAGTCACTTTACTGGCTCGGAGCGGACTGTGCCGGATCTGCGGTATCGGGATGGACTCCGTCTCCTGTCGGACAGTGGGTTCCGTATGAGTCAGGGATAAAGGATGTGCCGGTTAAGGATGCTTTCGGTGCATTGCTGGAGTATTGTGAGCGGAACAATCTGGACCGTATCGTAGGGCGCACCAGGATAATTATCGTTCCATCATACCGTTACAAGGTGGTGACCAACCTGATAACCAATTTTCACCAGCCTAACAGCACGCTTCTGCTGTTGATAGCGGCTCTTATCGGGGAGGATTGGAGAAAAGTCTACGCTTATGCCCTTGAGCACGGATTCCGTTTCCTAAGTTACGGGGATTCGTCCCTGCTTATGCCCCGCAGATAGTTTGACGGATAGGGGTTTTTTACGTACATTTGCCGCTATGAAAGCTTTTTAAAATGAGGAAATTAAAATTAGTCACGGCTCTGCTGCTCATTATTCTCGCCTTTTTCATGGCTGCGGGAACTTTTACTTTCCGCAGGGCCGGTAATGATTTTTCTACTGAAAAAGCTGTTCGGGATCTGAAGATTATATCATCAGAGCCTCATTCCGTGCTGCATCCGGAAGAGCGGAATCAGGTCAGGAACTACCTATATGGCCGTTTGGAAGAAATTGGAGGCACTCCGGAGATATTGCGTTACGATACTATAGCCAATGTCTATTGCAAATTTGAGCCGCCCGGTCAGGACACCTCATCCTCGTATTTTCTGTTGGTGGCGCATCTGGATTCGCGGTTTCCTGAACAGACTCCACAAGGGATAGTATGTTCCTATGGCGCAGCAGATGACGGGTATGGACTTGCAGTGATACTTGAGCTTGTACGTGGTGCGTTGGAGTATGCTGAGGACTGGTGTCAAGGGCTGAAAATCCTGTTTACGGACTCGGAAGAGCGGAATCTGGACGGTATCAGATGCGCATTGGAGAGGGACAATGCTCTGTTTGACAACGTGGGTCTGGTTGTCAATGTGGAGGCCAGAGGCGTTAAGGGGCCCGCTCTGCTGTTTGAGACATCGTCCGGCAATGCCGCCCTGATGGATTTTTATAGGGAATATGCCCGGTATCCATATACGTATTCTCTGACATCGGCTGTGTATGATATAATGCCTAATTATACGGATTTCACTCTTTTGAAGCCACTTTTCCCAGGTTACAATTTCTCCGTGATAGACAACCTGCATTACTACCACAATGACAGGGACAATTTCTCCAATATCCATCCTGAGTCCATCGCCCATTACGGAGTGCAGCTGGCACCTATGGTTAAGGAGTATCTTACGGGAAATCAATATTCGGACCCGGATTATTTTCGAAGCCGGGAGAACAAGGTCGTATTCACAATTCCCGGATTAGGGACATTCAGTTTCTCCAGGACCGGTTACTGTCTGCTTAACGCGGTGACTTTGGCGTTATTCTTACTTACGCTGACTCTGTACGTCGTCACTGGGCGGATAAAGTTGCGAAAAGTCTTTTATAATTCGTTGACGATACTGGGCTGCGGTGTGCTCATAGCCGCGGTCGCTACGGGACTGGCATATGCTGCGACCCGTATTTCCGGAGTACCGTTTTCATTTGTCTCGACAAAATTCCTTTCCTGGGACTGGATACTGACCCTTGTTGTCATCGCTCTGACTGTCTGCTTATATATCTGGTTCTTTACATCAAGAGTGCGGCGATCTGAGAGTTTTGTATTCGAGCATGTTCTCGGACTGCTGCTGTTGATACTGGCAGTCTCTGCCGTGCTGCTTGTTACCGTGGGGGAGAATTTCTTTCTGTTATTGCCTGCTCTCTGTGCCATTGCGGCACTGCTGTTGCATATGTTTGTATATATGAACGTAATGTCGCTGCCGGCATTGCTGCCTGTTGTACTAACAGGAGCATCGTTCCTGTACAATCTCTATACGGCATTGACAGTAGGTTCTTTAGGGATTATAATGTTTTTGGTGTACTTATATGCAATCATGGCAGCCTCACTTGTGAGGTGCTTTATGTATCAAAGAAGATAATATGAACAAGGACTATTCTAATATCATGCCTTATGACGACAGGGAGACCTCTAACGCTCTGAAAAGAGTGGCATCAGCTCCTGAACTGAAAGCCATATCGGACTTCCTTTACGGGCCTGAGCACGAGACTGAACTAAGAAACAGGCTCCGCGGCCTTGACGGAGTGTATCAGTTTCAGTCATCAGTAATGGCGGGAGTCATACAGGCTATCATAGACAAGACCTCCTCCGGACTTTCCGTGAAGGGGCTTGAATATCTTCAGGACGGGAGAAAGCACGTGCTTGTCTCCAACCACAGGGATATCATTCTTGACCCGGCAATTATCCAGCTTGTGCTGTTCAACCACCATCTCGCTACTACGGAGATAGCTGTGGGAGACAATCTTATAGCCAATTCCCTTATCGAGGACATATTCCGCTCCAATCGCATGATAAAGGTAATAAGAGGGGGGACACCGAGGGAGAAATATCTGTCATCGTCTCTTCTGTCTTCGTATATTAGGGAGAATATTGTGTCTGACAGGTGTTCGGTGTGGATAGCCCAGCGTAATGGCCGTTCCAAGGACGGGCATGACGTTACCGAGCAGGGGCTCCTGAAGATGTTCGAAATGAGCGGCAGCGGGGACTTCGTCAAGGATTTCAAGGAACTGTCGATACTTCCCATAGCCATATCTTATCAGTATGAACCGTGCGATTTCTTGAAAGCCAGAGAGTTGTATATATCCAGGCGAGAACGGTATGTCAAAAAACCGGGGGAGGACACAGTCAGCATATTGACTGGTGTAAGGCAGGATAAGGGCTGCATTGCATTCCATTTTTGCCCGGAAATCACAGAGCATGAGTTGTCAGAATGTGCGTCGTATGAGAAGAACGAGCGGTTCAAGGCGCTTGCTGGTGTCATTGACGGCAGGATATATGACAGCTACCGTCTGTGGGATACCAATTACATGGCTTATGACATGCTTGAGGGCGGAGAGACATGCGCTTCCCGCTATACGCCGGAGAGCCGTGAGCATTTCCTGCGGCGTATGGAAAAGGGCCTTTCCGCCGTGGTGGAGAAAGACCCTGATATTGATATGGATGAGTTGACGGAGATATTTCTCTCTATCTATGCTAATCCTGTACGTTCCGTACGTGCACGTCAAGCTGGGGATAGGGGAACGTCATACCCTGCTTAGGGAAATCCTCGTAGATGAGCTTGTTGATGTCGAAATACAGGCCCCAGTAGTCGCTGTTCTTCGTCCATGCCCTGGCTGTCAGGATGATAGCGCTGTCCCCAAGCTGTGAAAGGGCGGCGAACGGAGGTTCCGGTGTATCCAGGACTCTGGGATCCTTGCTGAGATAGTCTTTCAGCAGCGCGATGCCTTTTTCCGCGTCATCCCCGTATGACACGCTGATGTTCCAGTCTACGCGTCTGAGTTCGGATGTGCTGTAGTTCTGGATGTTGCTGTTGGCGACTGAGCCGTTGGGCAGATGCACAATCTTATTGTCCACTGTGTGGATCTGGGTGGAGGTGATGTTGATGGCGTCCACGGTGCCGCTGAATCCGTTGGCGTCGATGTAGTCGCCCACTTTGAACGGCTTGAAGAGCAGCAGCATCACTCCGCCTGCGAAATTCTGCAGGGTGCCGCTCAGTGCCATGCCGACAGCAAGGCCTCCTGCAGCCAGAAGTGCCGCGAACGTGCTGGTGGGTACTCCGAGTATGCTGACGACAACTATGAAGAGAATCACCGTCAGCGAGATGTTGACAAAACTTACTGTGAATGTGGCGAGGGAAGGATCGACTTTCCTTTTGGTGAATACTTTGCGGAGAAGTTTCTTAACGCGCCGTATAATCCATGCTCCCAGTAGGTAGAGCAGTATGGCGGCAAGGACTTTCAGGCCCCATTTGATGACGCTCTCAGTAACGGATGCGAAGATATCATGGCCGCTCATTGTGGATAGTTTGTGGATGGTTTCGCTGATTTCCACCGCAAGTGTGTCGGATGGATCGGGTGTCAGGTCTATTTGAGGTATCATAAGATTGATATTTGTAATAATATTGGCAAATTTACTTAACTTTTATTACATTTGCTAATTGAAAATTTATAAAAACTATCTTTGATGAAAAAGGAAATATCATTGGATCAGGCCGTCTCCATGGTGAAGGACGGTATGACCGTCATGGTCGGAGGGTTTCTTGGCGTAGGCGCTCCTCTCCAGATCATGGACGCTCTTGCAGAAAGTGGCGTTAAGAATCTGACTGTTATCTGCAACGATACGGCGTTTCCTGACAAATCTCTCGGAAAGCTGGTAGTCAACAGGCAGATTAAGAAACTCATTGTCTCACATGTCGGTACCAATCCAGAGACCGGCAATCAGATGAATGCCGGAGAACTGGAAGTGGAGTTCTCGCCTCAGGGTACTCTCGCTGAAAGGATACGTGCCAAAGGTGCGGGCCTTGGCGGAGTGCTTACCACGACCGGTATGGGTACTCTCGTGGCCGAGGGCAAGCCTGTGGTAAACGTGGACGGCAAGGATTACCTGCTGGAGAAGCCTCTGGGAGCCGATATCGCTCTGCTGGGCGCATCCATAGCCGATGAGTCAGGCAATCTGGTGTACAAGGGCACCACTCAGAACTTCAACCCCGTAATGGCCATGGCTGCGGATCTCGTAATCGTAGAGGCCGAGAAAGTGGTTCCCGTAGGGGAGATAGCTCCCGAGGCAGTCCATACCCCGGGTATTTTTGTGAACTATATTTATAAAAGGAAGTAATCATGGGAGCAAAATCACTTATCAGAATGCGTATGAGCTGCCACGACGCACATTACGGCGGCAATCTTGTTGACGGAGCAAAGATGCTCCAGCTATTCGGAGACGTAGCCACCGAGCTGCTGATTATAAATGACGGAGATGAGGGACTTTTCAAGGCTTACGACAACGTTGAGTTCATGGCGCCAGTATACGCAGGTGACTATATCGAGGCCGAGGGCGAGATCGTGTCGGTGGGCAATACCTCCCGCAAGATGGTCTTCGAGGCCAGAAAGGTGATAGCACCCCGTCCTGACGTGTCGGATTCGGCTGCGGACGTGCTCGCAGAGCCTGTAGTTGTCTGCAGGGCAAGCGGTACATGCGTGGTGCCCAAGAAATGCCAGAGGAAATAACAATATCACTATCTTATATGGAAAAATTGATAATCACTGCCGCTATCTGCGGAGCGGAGGTGCTCAAGGAGCACAATCCCGCTGTGCCTTACACCGTGGAGGAGTGCGTCAGAGAGGCTAAGTCGGCTTATAATGCCGGTGCTTCCCTTATCCATCTTCACGTACGTGAGGATGACGGTACGCCTACTCAGAGTAAGGAGCGTTTCAGGGTAATCATTGAGGCGATCAAGAAGGAGTGCCCCGATGTGATCATCCAGCCCTCTACGGGAGGAGCTGTCGGCATGACGAACGACGAGAGGCTGCAGCCTACCGAGCTGCTTCCTGAAATGGCAACCCTCGACTGCGGTACTCTCAACTTCGGTGGAGATGACATCTTCGAGAACACTGAGAACACTATCAAGTATTTCGGACAGAGGATGATAGAGCGCGGCATCAAACCTGAGCTCGAAGTCTTCGACAAGTCCATGATAGACATGGCTCTCAGACTGCACCGCAAGGGATATATTCAGGCGCCCATGCATTTCGATTTCGTGATGGGAGTCAACGGAGGTATCGGAGGAGAACTCCGGGATTTCGTATTCCTGCGCGGCAGCATACCCTCTGACGCCACATATACGGTGGCCGGTATCGGACGCTACGAGTTTCCTCTGGCAGCTGCCGCAATCATCGACGGCGGTCATGTAAGGGTGGGTTTCGAGGACAATGTGTACCTGAGCAAGGGTGTCCTGGCAAAGTCCAACGGAGAGCTGGTGGAGAAGGTGGTCCGCATTGCCCGCGAGTTCGGACGCGAGATCGCCACACCGGCCGAGGCACGTCAGATCCTTTCGCTGAAACCACTTAATTAATAACTTTGAATCAGAATAATCAACAATCATAAAACTACAAAATTATGGCACAGAAACATGGAAATAAATACGGAGTTCACAGAGTGATTTCACCCAAAGGTGTGCTCCCTCAGCCCGCTGATAAGCTGGACAACAATATGGACGAGATCTACGACAACGAGATTCTCATTGACGTACAGACCCTCAATATCGACTCGGCCTCATTCACCGATATCTCCAACCGCGCCGGTGGCGACCCTGAGAAGATCAAGGAGATAATGCTGGATATAGTGGCAAAGCAGGGCAAGCACCGCAATCCCTGGACCGGTTCGGGCGGAATGCTTCTCGGAACAGTGGAGCAGATCGGTGACGCGCTAAAGGACAAGATCGACCTCAAGGTAGGCGACAAGATCGCGACTCTCGTATCCCTTTCCCTTACTCCTTTGAGAATAGACAGGATCAAGGAGATCCGTGCTGACGTGGACCAGGTGGACATCGACGGTAAGGCTATCCTGTTTGAGAGCGGTATCTACGCGAAGATTCCCTCGGATCTGCCCGAGAAACTCGCCCTTTCCGCACTTGACGTGGCCGGTGCTCCAGCCCAGACAGCCAAGCTGGTCAAACCTGGCGACACTGTCCTGATCATCGGAGCCGGCGGAAAGTCCGGAATGCTCTGCTGCTACGAGGCCAAGAAACGCGCCGGAGTCACCGGTAAGGTTATCGGTCTATGCCACAGTGAGAAGAGTACCAAGAGACTTCAGGATCTCGGATTCTGCGACTATGTATTCTCAGCAGACGCAACACAGGCCGTGCCTGTTCTCGAGAAGATCGAGGAGCTGACCAAAGGACAGATGTGCGACATCACCATCAACAACGTCAACATTCCCGACACTGAGATGACGTCTATCCTCTGCACGAAGGACACCGGTATCGTATATTTCTTCTCCATGGCTACCAGTTTCACTAAGGCGGCCCTCGGAGCTGAGGGTGTGGGCAGCGACGTGACCATGCTTATCGGTAACGGTTATACCAAGGGGCATGCCGAGATTACTCTGCAGGAACTCAGGGAAAGCGAAAAACTCAGAAAGATATTTACAGAACTCTACGCCTGATAGTTTGCCATGGAAAACCGTTCGCGTAGAAAGATACTGTTCCCCGAGGTTACGGACGAGCAGTGGAATGACTGGAAATGGCAGGTCAAGAACCGCATAGAGACTCTTGACCAGCTCAAGAAATACATTAAGCTCACTCCGGAGGAGGAAGAGGGGGTCCGCAAGACCCTCTCCACCCTCAGGATGGCAATAACTCCTTACTATCTCTCGCTTATTGATCCGGACGACCCTCATTGTCCAATCCGCAGGCAGGCCATACCTACTGCTGCAGAGACTTTCCAGGCCCCCGAGGACCTGCTTGATCCCTTGCATGAGGACGAGGATTCTCCGACACCCGGCCTGACGCACAGGTATCCTGACAGAGTACTTATGCTTATTACCGACATGTGCTCGATGTACTGCAGGCACTGTACCCGCCGCCGTTTCGCCGGACAGAAAGACGCCGAGTCACCCAATGACAGGATAGAGAAGTGCATCGAATACGTAGAGAGGACTCCGGTTGTCCGTGACGTACTGCTCTCCGGAGGTGACGCCCTGATGGTCAGCGACGCCAAACTGGAGTACATCATCAAGAGACTTAGGGCCATACCCCATGTGGAGATTATCCGCATCGGTTCCCGTACACCTGTCGTGTGTCCTCAGAGGATTACCGACGACCTGTGCAACATGCTGAAGAAGTACCACCCGATATGGCTCAACACCCACTTCAATCATCCCAACGAGGTTACTCCGGAGTCTGCTGCTGCATGCGCCAGACTTGCCGATGCAGGTATTCCTCTCGGAAACCAGTCTGTTCTTCTTCGTGGAGTCAATGACTGTGTTCATGTCATGAAGCATCTCGTGCATGAGCTGGTCAAGATGAGGGTAAGACCTTATTATATCTACCAGTGCGACTTGTCGATGGGACTCGAGCATTTCCGTACTCCGGTATCGAAAGGCATAGAGATTATCGAGGGACTCAGGGGACATACCTCCGGTTTTGCTGTGCCCACGTTCGTCGTGGATGCTCCTGGCGGAGGAGGCAAGACCCCCGTGATGCCCCAGTACGTCATATCCCAGTCGCCGGGCAAGGTGGTTCTCAGGAACTTCGAGGGTGTGATTACCACTTACACGGAACCGCCCGAGTATCATTCCGACTGTCATTGTCCTGAATGCGAGGCCAAGAGGGCAAAGCTGGAGGGTGTCGCCTCGCTGCTTGAGGGCGAGAAGATGACCATTGAACCTACTGTCCTCAAGAGAAGGGAGAGACATCACAGTAAATAACGTAGATTAGATGCCATTTGTCCATGAGCTGTTGAATTACCGGAGTGTAGCAGTGGTCGGAATGGAGAAGAATTGCGGCAAGACAGAGTGCCTCAATTACATTATCCGCCGTCTGCCGCTGCATGAGCGCAAGGTGTGCGTGACATCCATAGGACTGGACGGGGAGAGGACTGATCAGGTCACAAGGACTCCCAAACCGGAGATAGTGCTCCGCGAGGGTATGTTCTTCTCCACATCCGAGACCCATTACAGGGCCCGCAGGATGGTGTCCGAGATTGTGGATATATCCGATGAGACAACGGCATTGGGAAGACTGATAACTGCGAAGGTGGTCTCGGAAGGGAAAGTCATCCTTTCGGGGCCTTCTTCGACAGCTTCCCTGAGAAGATGGATGAGCGGCATTGCCGGTTTCGGTATAGACCTTACGATAATAGACGGGGCGCTTTCGCGGAAAAGCAGCGCCTCTCCTGCTGTAAGTGATGCGATGGTCCTGGCGACGGGTGCCGCGCTTTCTTCCAGCCTTCCTACACTGATTGACCTTACGGCTTTTTGTGTCACTATGATACGCCTGCCGTTGGCCGAGACGCCCGGGGATGCCGCACATACCGTCACGGTTTCTTCAATGGCTTCCGATATCGGAATCGGAAATGATGTGGAAAGGGTGGAAGTGACTGGAGCTCTGACTGACAGACTGTTGTCTCGTCTGATGCAGGAAGGCGGTGTGGACAGGTACGAGGTAGTGGTGGAGGATTTCACCAGGATATTCGTCACTCCCGGTCAATACCGCAGTTTTGTCCGTGCAGGAGGAAGGCTTGGAGTCCGCAGACGCACAGTGCTGTTGGCCGTATGTGCCAACCCGCTGGCTCCCAATGGTTATCGTATGGATTCGGAACTCTTGTGCGCAAGACTTTCCGACAAGTTGCAGATACCGGTATACGATATAAAGAGACATGAAGCTTAGAGATATCATAGATTCGCCATGCGGTCTCAGGTACATGATAGAGACTCTTCCGGTAGCGTCCGGGTATTCTCTCAGGTATCTGATGGACTCTACAGCCTGCTCGGCCGAGGAGGAGGTTATGGAAAGCTATGCCGCTTTGCACAGTTTCCTTCCGGCAGCCTCTGACGGCAATCTGGTGGCTATGCTTCATTCTGAGCTTTGTACGCTTAAAAATATCTCCAGCACATTAGACAGACTGGAGTCGGCCTGTACTGTGGACGACATCGAGTTGTTCGAGGTCAAGCATCTTATCATGCTTGGCCGCAGAGTATCTGCCCTGCTGTCGGCTTCAGGATGGCCCGCCCTGTCTCCCGATGTGTCATTTACGGACAGTCCGCTGTCAGTACTTGATCCTGACGGTACCGGCATAGCCTCGTTTTACATTTACGACTCCTATTCAGCCGAACTGGCCGGTCTGAGACTGCGTCTGGGCCGGGAGACAGATCCCGATGCGCGGGAAAGTCTTATGAGAGAGGAACAGCTGGAGGAGAGCCGTATAAGGGCCGGTATATGTGAGGATCTCAGGCCTTCGGTTCCGGCTCTGAGGAAGCTGATGGAGTCATTGGCAGTCCTGGATATAACCTTTGCCAAGGCGGTACAGGTGAGGACAATGAACCTGTGCATACCGGTCTTGACTTCAGGCAAGACTGTATATAAAGGGATGTATCATCCTTATATAAAGTCTATTCTCGAAAAGAGTGATAAGGAGTTTACTCCCATAGACATAGACTTTGGAGACGAGCCGGTGGTCATAATAGGTGCCAATATGGGAGGCAAGACCGTTGTCCTGAAGATGGCGGCCCTTTGCCAGTATCTCTTCAGTTTCGGTATGGGGATTCCAGCCGAATCAGCGGAGATAGTGCTGAAAAAGCGTGTATTCTTTATATCCGGGGATGCTCAGGACATGGGGGCCGGCCTTTCCTCGTTTGCAGCCGAGATGACGGCTATCGACCAGGTTGTCCGTGCTTCGGAAACGGAAGGGACGGACATAGTGGCCATGATTGATGAGCCGGCAAGGAGTACCAATCCCATTGAGGGTACGGCTCTTGTGGAGGCTCTGCTAAGGCTGATGGAGGGCAGGAGCGCGGCTATGTTGCTTACGACGCATTACAATATATCCTCCGCATGTTGTCGCAGACTGCGTGTTGCCGGAGTTGAGAATGGAAAGATGAATTACCGGCTCTGCCCGGCTCCTGACGGGGCTGTGCCCCACGAGGCCTTGAATGTGGCGGAGTCATTGAATATTTCTCCCGAATGGATAGGGGAGGCAAAAAAACTATTGAAACATGAATAGCAAATTAGGATTAGATTCTAAGAAGGTGGCGTATGCCAGGCAGCTTGCGGCAAATGTGGCTGCCGATGTCCAGCGTTTTGTGGACGGATATACCACTGTGGCAGTGGAAAGGACACTTTGCCGTCTGCTCGGAATAGACGGAGTGGATGCCAATGCCGTACCTCTGCCCAATGTCGTAGTGGACAGTCTAAAGGCTGCCGGTGTGTTGGGTGATGGTGCGTTGTTCTATGTCGGCAATGCTATGGCTGTCACAGGCAAGACTCCTATGGAGATAGCTGAGGAGACAGCTGACGGCAAACTGGACATAACAAAATTGGAAATCCGCCCCAAGGCTGAGATAGACAGGGCTCTTGAGGCTCCGATAAAGGCTTCTGTGGAGAAGATAAAGGCCCGCAGGAAAAGGCGCGAGGACTATATAGAGAAAATAGGCGAGGGGCCCAAGCCTTATATATACGTCATAGTGGCCACCGGCAATATCTACGAGGATGTGGTACAGGCCGAGGCCGCCGCACGTCAGGGCGCCGACATCATCGCCGTTATCCGCACTACCGGTCAGTCGCTGCTGGACTATGTGCCTTACGGAGCCACTACTGAGGGATTCGGCGGCACTTACGCTACCCAGGAGAACTTCCGCATCATGCGTCAGGCTCTGGACAAGGTAGGTGAGGAGGTAGGACGCTATATCCGCCTGTGCAACTATTGCTCCGGCCTGTGTATGCCCGAGATAGCCGTTATGGGTGCCTTCGAGGGACTTGACGTGATGCTGAACGATGCTCTCTACGGCATTCTGTTCCGCGACATCAACATGCAGAGAACCATGATCGACCAGTTCTTCTCAAGGGTCATCAACGGTTTTGCAGGAGTTATCATCAATACAGGCGAGGACAATTACCTGACCACGGCCGATGCTGTAGAGGCTGCCCATACGGTGCTTGCTTCGGACATCATCAACGAGCAGCTTGCACTCATCGCCGGCCTGCCTGAGGAGCAGATGGGACTCGGACACGCCTTTGAGATGGACCCGATGCTGGAAAACGGCTTCCTGCTGGAGCTGGCGCAGGCCCAGATGGCCCGCGAGATTTTCCCCAAGGCTCCGCTCAAATACATGCCTCCCACAAAGTTCATGACCGGAAACATCTTCCGCGGCCATATCCAGGACGCCCTCTTCAACATGGTGGGTATCTGGACCAATCAGGGCATACAGCTTTTGGGTATGCCTACCGAGGCCATTCATACTCCTTTCATGTCAGACCGTTTCCTTTCAATTGAAAATGCCAAGTACATCTTCAACAATATGAAGAATATCGGAGACGAGGTGGAGTTCAAGGAGGGAGGTATCATACGTACACGTGCCAAAGAAGTGCTGGACAAGGCCATAGAACTGCTGGAGAAACTGGACAAGGAAGGTCTGTTCACAGCTCTGGAGAAAGGTATCTTCGCTGACGTGAAGCGCCCTCGCAATGGCGGCAAGGGGCTCGACGGCGTCACCCCTAAGGGGCAGAATTACATGAATCCGTTTATTAAGATAATGTTAGGAGGAAAATAATATGAGTGGCGGTTTATATTCAATGGAGGAGAAGGATTACGACAAGAATCTGAACCTCAAGGCAATCAAACCCTACGGGGACACCATGAACGATGGAAAGGTGCAGCTCAGCTTCACTCTTCCGGTGCCGGCTGGAGACGAGGCCGTGGAAGCAGCTAAACAGCTCATCAAGGCCATGGGACTGAACAATCCCCAGGTGGTATTCTATAAGGAGCTTACTCCGGGCTTCACGTTCTTCAACTGTTACGGTTCGGCCACTCAGACAGTGGATTTCACGGCCATTCATGTGCCTAAAGTCGAGTCAAACGTCATGGACATGCCCGCGACGGACGAGTACATCAGGGAGAACATAGGACGCAAGCTGGTAGTCGTGGGGGCAAGCACAGGCACCGATGCCCATACGGTGGGCATAGACGCCATCATGAACATGAAGGGATATGCCGGACATTATGGCCTGGAGCGCTACGATATGATAGATGCCTATAATCTTGGCAGTCAGGTACCTAACGAGGACTTTATCGCCAAGGCGGTGGAACTGCATGCCGATGCCCTTATAGTCTCGCAGACAGTGACCCAGAAGGACATCCACATCAAGAACCTGACCGAGCTGGTCGAGCTGCTCGAGGCAGAGGGCCTGCGCGACAAGGTCATCCTGGCTTGCGGCGGTCCCCGCATCACTCACGAGCTGGCCAAGGAACTGGGGTATGACGCCGGTTTCGGTATGAATACCTATGCCGACGACGTGGCTTCGTTCATAGCCGAGGAATATGTGCGCAGACACAATAAACAATAATCACTAAATACATTTTACAATGGACAAGAATCAGATCAGAGAGGTGATAGCCCGCAGGGCTGCCCTCGAACTAAAAGACGGTGATGTCGTGAATCTCGGCATCGGACTGCCTACCATGATACCTGACTTTCTTCCTGAAGGAGTGTCGGTAATTCTCCAGAGCGAGAACGGTCTGGTCGGCATGGGACCTACTCCAAAACCAGGAGAGGAGAACCCCGACCTCATTAATTCAGGTGGTGGATATATTACCGCCGTACCCGGTGCGTATGCTTGCAGTTCACTGGCTTCGTTTGAGATTATCCGTGGCGGTCATGTGGACGTGACTTTCCTCGGTGCTCTTGAGGTGGACGAGAAAGGAGACCTGGCCAACTGGATTATACCCGGCAAGAAGGTGCCCGGAATGGGAGGCGCCATGGACTTGCTCGTGGGTGCGAGAAAGGTCATCCTGACCATGGAGCACACTGCCAAGGGCAATCCCAAAATCCTGAAGAAATGCCGTCTGCCTCTTACTGCCGCAGGACAGGTCAATATGATCATCACTGAGATGGGCGTTATGGACATTACCGATAAAGGAATTGTCCTGAGGGAGATCAATCCTGAGTTTACCGTGGAACAGGTTCAGGCTGCCACCGAGGCTCAGCTCATCATTGACCCCGATTTAAAACCTATGCGTCAGTAATATTACTGTAAGATGGATTATAATTTTCTCAAAATAGAGACTCCTGAGGCCGGCATCTGCATCCTGACCATCTCTCATCCGCAGTCGCTCAATTCCCTGAGCAGACCGGTGCTGGAGGAGATCAACAGTTTTGTACTGGACTTGCCTGAAGGTACTGCCGTGCTGATAATCCGCGGAGACGGCCCGAAGTCTTTCGTGGCAGGTGCCGACATATCCCAGATGGCTGGATTTGATGCTGAGCAGGGGTTGGATTTCGGCCGTTTCGGAGCCGAGGTGTTCCGCAGGATAGAGGAACTGCCGATACCTGTTATAGCGGCCGTGAACGGCTTTGCTCTCGGTGGAGGCTGCGAGCTGGCGATGGCCTGCGATATCCGTATCGCCTCAGAGAAGGCCAAATTCGGTCAGCCGGAGGTGAAGCTGGGTATCATTCCCGGTTTTTCGGGCACTTACCGTCTGCCCAAGCTGGTGGGACAGGGCTATGCCAAGGAGATGATCTACTCCGGCAGGGTAATCAATGCCGCAGAGGCTCTGCGCATAGGATTGGTCAATCATGTATTGCCCCCCGAGGAGCTGATGGACTATGCCCTGGGACTGGCCCGCGACATCATGGCCAATGCACCCATAGCGGTACGCAAGGCCAAGGCCTGCATCAATGCCAATTACGACATGGATGAGACAACGGCTCTCGCAACCGAGAACCGCGCTTTTTCCGAGTGCTTTGCAACGGAAGACCAGAAAACGGGCATGAAGGCTTTCCTGGAAAAAGGCAAACCAGAATTTAAGAACAGATAAAACACTGACAGTTATGACAATAGAAAAAATTTCCGTAATCGGAACCGGAACAATGGGCTCCGGCATCGTCCAGGCTTTCGCACAGGCCGGACGCAAAGTCACCATGAAGAGCCGCAGCGAGGCTTCCAACGCCAAGGCTATGGCCAAGATAACAAAGTCACTCAGCAAGCTGGTAGAGAAAGGCAAGATGGATCAGGCCGCCATGGACGCGACTCTGGCCAATATTACTCTGACCACAGATTATAAGGACATTGCCGATTCCGACCTTATCATCGAGGCGGCAGTGGAGGAGATGCACTTGAAGATTGAGCTTTTCAAGGAGCTGGATGCTCTCTGCAAGAAAGAGACCATCATTGCCACCAACACGTCATCGCTCTCCATAACCGGCATCGCGGCCAATATCTCAAGGCCCTGTCACGTAATAGGCATGCATTTCTTCAATCCTGCGACAGTGATGAAGCTCGTTGAGATTATCAAGGGACAGAGGACATCACAGGAGGTATTCGATGCCGTATTCGCTCTTTGTCAGGAGATAGGCAAGACACCTGTGGCGGTCAACGAGGCTCCTGGCTTTGTTGTCAACCGCATACTCATCCCGATGGTAAACGAGGCTGTGGGTATTCTGGCAGACGGAGTGGCTTCCCGCGATGACATAGACGCGGCCATGAAGCTCGGTGCCAACCATCCCATGGGCCCTCTCGCCCTGGCTGACCTTATCGGTCTGGATGTATGTCTGGCAATCATGGAGGTACTGCACAGCGAGTTCGGTGACGACAAATACCGTCCCCATCCGCTGCTGAGGAAGATGGTGCGTGCCGGACTGCTCGGACGTAAAACAGGAGAAGGATTTTATAAATACTAAATATTTAAGAATATGGATTTTAAACTCACACCTACGCAGTCGCTTTTCAGGCAGATGATCAGAGAATTTGCCGAGAAGGAAGTAAAGCCTCTGGCTGCAGAGATAGACGAGCAGGAGAGGTTTCCCATAGAGACAGTCCAGAAGATGGCGCCTCTGGGACTTTTCGGTATACCTCTTCCCGTTGAGTACGGCGGAGCAGGAGGAGACAATATAATGTACACCATCGCAGTAGAGGAGCTTTCGAGAGTATGCGCAACGACAGGCGTAGTGCTCTCGGCCCATACATCCCTCTGCCTGGCACCTATTTTCGAGAACGGAACGGAGGAGCAGAAGCGCAAGTACCTGCCCAAATTAGCATCAGGCGAATGGCTTGGAGCATTCGGCCTGACCGAGCCCAACGCCGGTACTGACGCGTCCGCACAGCAGACCACAGCTGTTCTCGACGGAGACGAGTGGGTGCTCAACGGCAACAAGATATTCATCACCAATGCCGGACACGCACATGTCTATGTAATCTTTGCCATGACTGACAAATCCTTGAAGAACAAGGGTATATCCGCATTTATCGTGGAGGCCGGCACTCCCGGTTTCGAGGTGGGCAAGAAGGAGCTGAAGATGGGCATCAGAGGCTCTGCCACGGCCGAGCTGATATTCTCCGACTGCCGCATACCCAAGGGCAATCTGCTCGGCAAGGTGGGTGGCGGATTCGCCATCGCGATGAAGACCCTTGACGGAGGCCGTATCGGTATCGCATCTCAGGCCCTCGGTATAGCCCAGGGTGCTCTTGACGAGACTGTCAAGTACACCATGGAACGCAAGCAGTTCGGCAAGTCGCTCTCCCAGTTCCAGAATACCCAGTTCCAGATGGCCGACCTGAAGACCAAGGTGGAGGCCTCCCGTCTGCTGGTGCGTTCGGCTGCCTTCAAGAAAGACTGCAAGGAGCCTTATTCGGCCGATGCCGCCATGGCCAAGCTCTTCGCTGCCGAGACGGCGATGGAAGTGACGACCAAGGCCGTACAGTTCCACGGAGGCTACGGCTACACCCGCGAGTATCCCGTGGAGAGGATGATGCGTGATGCCAAGATCACCGAGATCTACGAGGGTACATCTGAGGTACAGAGAATGGTGATAGCAGCCAGTATGTTTAAAAAGTAAAATCAGGAAAGTATGAATATAGTAGTTTGTATCAAGCAGGTTCCGGATACTACCGAGATAAAGATCAATCCCGTTACCGGTACTCTTATCAGAGACGGAGTGCCCAGCATCATGAACCCCGATGACAAGGGTGGACTGGAGATGGCTCTCCGTCTGAAGGACAAATACGGTGCCCATGTTACGGTCATCACTATGGGACCTCCTCAGGCCGACCAGATACTCAGAGAAGCTTTCGCGATGGGTGTTGACAGGGCAATCCTTTTGACAGATAGAAAATTCGCAGGTGCGGACACTCTCGCTACTTCCAATGCTCTTGCCGGTGCTCTCCGGACTCTCGAATGGGACTTGATTATTACCGGACGCCAGGCCATAGACGGTGACACTGCCCAGGTGGGACCTCAGACTGCAGAGCATCTGGATATTCCCCAGGTCTCCTATGTATGCGGCCTTGAGGTGGAGAAAGGCGGCCAGGCACTCAGAGTAACCAGGGAAACTGAGGACGGAGTGCAGATACTTGAGGCGCAGATGCCCTGCCTTCTGACAGTGCTGTCTTCTGCGGTAAAGCCCAGGTACATGAGTGCTCCCGGTATTGTAGAGGCTTACAATAAGAACGTGGAGATCTGGAGTGCGGACAAGATAGACGTGGACGAGACCAAGCTCGGTCTGAAAGGCTCGCCTACCAAGGTACTCAAGGCCTTCACCAAGGGACTTAAGGCTCCCGGTGAGGTATTTGAGGTGGATCCAGAGGAGGCTGTAGGCATTATCATCTCCAGACTGAAAGAAAAATTTATTATCTAACACCGTAAATTTGAGCAATATGAATAAAAGTGACTATAAAAACGTATATGTGTTCGCGGAGCAGAGAGGCGGTGTTGTTCAGTCTGTCGCTCTTGAGCTTATAGGAAAGGCCCGCGATCTGGCCGATGCTCTCGGAGAGAAAGTGGTTGCCATCCTCGCCGGCTACAATGTAGAGCCTCTTATCCAGACTCTGTTCGAGTACGGAGCGGACGAGGTTGTGGTGACTGATCACCCGGAGCTGAAGGACTATGTGACTGAGGAATACGCTCAGGCTGTTTCTCAGATTATCGATGCAGTGCGTCCCAATATTGTGCTCTTCGGAGCTACAACCATAGGCCGTGATCTGGCTCCGAGGCTCTCAGCCCGTCTGGCAACCGGTCTTACTGCTGACTGCACCAAGCTGGAGATATCCGAGGACAAGCAGCTGATGATGACCCGTCCGGCATTTGGAGGCAATCTTATGGCTACCATCATGTGTACCGAGCATCGTCCTCAGATGTCTACTGTACGTCCCGGAGTGATGCCGAAACGTGACCCGGAGTCCGGCCGTACCGGCTCTGTTGTCCGTTTTGAGACCAAATTCGACCATTCCAAGATCAAGGTGAGACTCATTGAGGAAATCAAGGAGGAGAAGAATAAGGTGGATATCTCCGAGGCCAAGATTCTCGTGTCCGGAGGCCGTGGTGTCGGTTGCAAGGAGGGATTTGCCAAACTCGAAGAGCTTGCGGATGTACTTGGAGCTCAGGTGTCCGCATCCCGTGCGATGGTGGATGCCGGTATCATGCCGCACGACCGTCAGGTAGGTCAGACCGGAAAGACAGTCCGTCCTGACCTTTATCTTGCCCTCGGTATTTCAGGCGCCATCCAGCATCTTGCCGGCATGGAGGAGTCGGACTATATCGTAGCGGTCAACAAGGACAAGTTCGCGCCTATATTCAGCGTGTCCGATGTGGGTATAGTAGGGGATGTCAACAAGATAGTTCCTCTGCTGACTGAAAGACTCAGAAAAGAAATGCAGAAATAATGAGAAAATCCATGTATACCGTGCTTGCAGCGGCAATGGCTCTGATGCCTGTTGTCGCGCAGGCTGACGACAATATCGAAGGAGGGACTGCCGGAGCAGTTCCCTCTTTTGCTTTCGGGCTGTTTCAGGAAGTAGTCTCCAATGACGGTTCGGACGTAGTATTCATATCTCCCATGAGCGCCTCGCTTGCGTTGTCCATGACAGCCAACGGCGCATCCGGGAGTACTCAGCGGGAAATGCTCTCCGCTCTCGGATTTGATTGCTCCATAAAGGAACTCAACGAGTACAACCGCAGTGTCATGGACCTCTTCGCGTCTGAGCCTGAGGGGGTGGAGCTCAATGCCGCCAACTCGATCTGGGTATCCGATGTGTTTCCCCTGAAGAACAGCTTCTCCAGGAAAATCAGGAAAAACTATGATGCGGTGGTGACCAATCTGGATTTCTCTGACCCTGCGTCTCCGTCTGTAATCAACCAGTGGTGCTCCGACAATACCGCCGGCCGTATTGACAAGATGATTGAGGCCATTGATCCCGCGACCCAGCTGTATCTGCTCAACGCTCTGTATTTTAAGGGACTTTGGGCTACTCCCTTTGACCCGGCACTGACCCGTGAGGATATTTTCCATGGAGACAGCAATGACTCTCAGGTCAAGTTCATGCACAACAAAGCTTATTTCCCTTATTATTCGGGTACGGAAGGCTCCATGGTTGAACTTCCATACGGAGAAGAAGGGAATTTTGTAATGGACGTGCTGATGCCGGCTGATGGAATATCAGTAGATGATTTTGTCTCCGCACTTGATAAAGAACTCCTGGACAAACTGTCCGGCAGTCTCCAGACGGATGAGATCAGGCTGACCCTGCCGTCATTCAAGGCCGAATATGAGACCACTCTCAATAATGTCCTGCAGAGGCTGGGCATGAAGGAGGCATTTACCTCATCGGCGGACTTCTCGGCTATGTCCAAGGATAATCTGATGATCAGTGAGGTCAAGCAGAAGACCTTTATCGAGGTCAATGAGGAGGGCTCGGAGGCCGCCGCCATTACATCCGTAGGCATGATGCGTACCTCCTTAGGTCCGGAGCCTTTCAGTTTTACTGTTGACCGCCCGTTCGTGTTCCTTATCCGCGAGCGTACCTCCGGCACACTCCTCTTCATGGGAATCGTCCGCAATCTGTAGCGGCTTCAATCAATGTAGAATCTATAGAATTGACTTCGTGGTTTCGCAGTGCACCACGAAGTCAATTTGTTAAAAAAAGTATGAGGAATATTCCGCGCATTGTCATAAAATTTGCGTAAGTTTGTAAAATAGTCGCTAGTTGCTATGGAAAAACGTATCGATATCGTACAGAGATTTTTGAAAAGCAGGGCAGTCCGCTTTATTGCCATGTTGTTCATATTGCTTTCAATCACATCAGTAGTGTTCTCTTCCTTCAAGGATTTCCAGCAGTATGGCTGGTTGTTCCAGAGTTTTATACATCTCGCGTCACTGGTATTCCTGATAGAGTACGTGCTCCGGATTTATTCCGCACCCGCGCTATATCCGGACCTGCCGGCGTACCGCAGCCGCCTGAAGTACATTTTCTCCTTCTACGGGCTGGTGGATCTGGTGGCGGTCATCCCGTTTGTGATGACCTATTTCTACTGGGACACCGAGATCGTCCACATCATCATCCTGCCGTATGTGTTCGTGGTGTTCAAACTGATACGATATTCGACAGCCTTCCAGCTTATCCTGAAGGTGATGAAGTCAGTGCGTTCCGAGCTGCTGACGGCGTTTACCGCCTGCCTGATCATCATCTGTTTCTCCGCGATACTGGTCTATTTCGTGGAGAAGGGAGCTCAGCCCGAAGTCTTCAAGAACATCGGAGACAGTATGTGGTGGGCCGTCATCACATTCACCACAGTGGGTTACGGTGACATTTATCCGGTAACGCCCATAGGCCGCATCCTCTGCGCTTTCATCAGCTTCGTCGGCATCGCCATGCTCGCCATCCCCACCGGTATCATCAGCTCGGCCTTCATCGCTTCCATGAAAGACCGCCTCAACAAAAAAGACTGACCCGGCAAGGTCAGCCTTTTGCGTAGAGCATCTGTGCTGCCGATTATTTGAGGCGGCGTCCGTCCGAAAAGGCGTTGCCGACTTTCTCACCGACTTTCAGGTAGATGTTGTTGAACGGGTCGAAGATGACGGGGGAGACCTTTGCGGGATCCACCTTGCCCTCGGGGGTGAGGACTCTCTCGTCCACGCTGACGTTGACTATCTCGCCGCGCAGGATGCAGGTCTCTGGATTGTAGTCCTTCAGGCGGCATTCCACCGCTACGGACAGTTCCTCGATCAGAGGTGCGTCAACGAACTCCGACATGACGGCGTGGAAACCGGCCTTAGTGAATTTGTCCGGGGTGTTGTTGCCGGATACCAGACCCACGTAATCGCAGGCGGTGATGTGTCCGGCCTCGGCCATGCTGACCGTGAATGCTCCGCGTTTGAGTATGTTCTTGACTGTCTTGTGGCCCGCGCTGAGACACAGGCTTATCTCGTTCTGCTCGCTGATGCCGCCCCATGCCGCGTTCATGGCATCGGGTGTGCCGTCCTCACCGTATGTGGCGATAATGTACACCGGCTGGGGATAGGTGAGGGGCTTGGCTCCGAAATTCTTTCTCATAATGGATGATTCTATGGTTGTACGGTTATTTTACCCAGGCTTCGATATCTGCCCTGGAAGGATTGTTGAGCAGCTTGCCGCTCTGCCAGTTGATGTCGGGGTACTGCTTCTTGAGCTGGGCGGCGGAGTTGGTGATGCCGCTGCCGCCGGATGTGGCGAAGGGTATCACTGTCTTGCCGTCAAAGCCGTACGCCTCGATAAAGGTATTCACCACTGTGGGGGCAAGGTTCCACCAGATAGGGAAGCCGATGTAGATAACATCGTAGTCTCCGGCATTTTCCAGGTTCCTGACTATCGCCGGACGGAACGACAGGTCGTGCATCTCCACGCTGCTGCGCGATGATTCGTCCCGCCAGTTCAGGTCCGCGTCAGAGTACTCCTGCTCGGGAGTGATCTCGTAGAGAGTGCCTCCTGTAGCTTCGGCAATCATCTCTGCAACCCTCTCAGTAGTTCCGGTGGCTGAGAAGTAGGCCACAAGTGTGTTTTTACCATTCATAACTTTCTGGTTTTGAGCAGCGACAGATAAACAGACAACTGCTGCTGCCGTAATAAGTAAAAATATCCGTTTCATCTTATTTGAAATTTGATGTAAAATTACACTTTCTTCAGATGAATAATGTACCAATATTACAGAAGAAACAGCAGATTTTACCTGAAGTCATGCTTTCCCTCCAGGAATCTGTTATGATATGAGGAATTGATGAAGGGCGGTACCGCCGTCAATAGAGGGGCAGAACTCTTCCAGAACATGGAACATAGGTGCCCCATACGTCTCAATGCCGCCCTTGAGTGTGCTGAGTACGCAGATGTCACCGGCGATGCCGCACATGTCTATGCGTCCGATACCGAGCCTGTGCATCAGATAATCAATATGTCTTCTGGAGGTCAGGTTTCTGAATATGGAATATTCCTCTACGTTTTTCTTATCTCCTTTCTTGAATATCTTGACTTCTCCGGCCGTCCTGTACAGCGGCTCGACCATAGGAGGGTAGATACATGAACCGACAGTATGCTGTACGCAGTGCATTGGCCACTGTCCTCCGTTCTCCTCAAACGAGCAATGATTGAACGGATGCCAGTCTAACGTCACGGCCTTGCATGCGTATTTTCCGTCCATTTTCTCAATGTACCTGATAAGTGCATCCATCTTCTCCTTAGCACCTTCAACTGCCATTTCCCCGCTTATAAAGTCTATCTGCGGATCTATAATCATCAACATTCGTTTCATATGCAATAAAATTTGGAATAAAGATATTGCAAAAATTGTCTCAAAATAATAAAATGTTTATGAAATAAAATATTTTTTTATCTTTGCAGCCGCATTCGGGAAACAGGCGACGTATCGTACCCAAAAGAGTACCCAAACGTGCGAGCCCATCCGAATGACTATGGTCCGGTAGCTCAGCTGGATAGAGCAACAGCCTTCTAAGCTGTGGGTCTTGGGTTCGAATCCCAACCGGATCACAGATAAACATGATGCGCCTGACCGGAAGGTCAGGCGTTTCTGTTCTGAAACTGACATGACATGAACTTGTTCACGGAAAGGAAGTTACAGAACAGAAAGGCGGGCAGAGCCCGGCACATCATGTGCAGTTATGTAGGATCGCCCGTGGCGCAGGGCAAGGGAAAAAGCCTTTAGGCTTAATCCCAGCCGGATTATCGAGATTGAAATAGTTGATAATCTCTATTTAACAGGACTATAAGGCCTTGAAAAGTGTTCCGAAAACGATACAACGTGGCCTTTTCTTTTATAGGTATTGCGGGTTGCGTGCAAATTGCGTGCGAATGATTTGAGATAAAATTGACGGGAAATCGGGCATAAATCATGTGTTTTATGCCGTAAAATTACACCTATTTTGCTTATACACGTCGCCTGATTGTCCTATGAACCTGAACCGGGCTTGGAGTTCCTGCATACGGGCGATGAGTGTGTCAAAGTCCGGAGGGGTTCCGTAGATGAAACTGGAGATCATATTGCGGTAGTCATCAGCCATTCTGTCAAGCAGCTGGCCTGTGGGGCAGAATGTGATACTGTCAGGTAGATCCGTGTAGTAGTCTATGCCTTTTATGCGGTAGAATTTGCGTCGGTGTTCGACTATGGTCCGGTAAAGAGCGGAGTCTGCAAGTGCCTGTGCCGCATAATGTGTGTCCATCATACGTTCAAGGTCGTAGAGGTGGCGGCTCATCCGGATTGTACGAGGATTGGGCCGCTGATATTCCTCGTTGAGCAGGAATGCTTTTTCGAGAAATGTTCGCGTGGGCAAGACCGTCGGAATTGTCGAGGCCGTCTGCGTATCTTCGTCCGGGAAGCGCTCTGATATGATGGATCGGATGGCTTTTGGCTGATATGGCTCTTTCAAAGAGAGGCAGCTGATTTCGATTTTGACCACTGGACGGACATATTTGTCGGTCGGGCTTAGAATGCTTTTGTAGTGAACATTGAGTACCGTAGGGTCGCTGTCATGGTCTATGGGTTTCTCTCCTTCAGAGGTTTGTCTAGTGGTGACCGCCTCTATGCGGATGTCAGAGAGACCGTCAGCTTTGAGCCTTTCTTCGGTTCTGCTTTGAGGTCTGTGGTAACATAGTCTCTGGAGACTTTCCGGAGATTCATTATCTGGTTGTTGGTAGTGCAGGCCGCGCAACTTTTGTGCAGTTCGTTGAGAAAGAAGTCCCGGTAAAGGGCAATGTCTATGTCTTCACTGAAGCGGTCTATGAGACTCCAGCCTTTACTGAGGCTGGTGCCGCCTTTGAAGTACATATATGGTGCTGCCGTCAAGTCAAACATGCATTTGAGCACGGCTGTCACCCACCAGTCCTTTTCGACTGATTCCGGCGTAATGTTTTTCCAGGAGGACACATGGTCAAGGATGTAGAGCCGGTCTGCGATGTTATTGTCTATCCATCTGCTCATTGTCAATTGAGTTTTTTATGTTGGTGAGAAATTTCCTTATCCATACAGGTGCAAGCTGGATGTCGTGCTGCCAGGTATCTTGTGTCGAGTGGTCTTTAAGCAATCTTCTTATAGTGCTGAGATGTTCTTCTGTGAGGTTTTCTTTTTTGATGGCTTTGAGCGCCTGCACGAGTATAGAAAGCAACGGGTCTTTGTATGCGAAGTTACGTGGCACGCTGCGTTTTAAGATTATACTGCGGTTTCCTATCTTTATGACCCTTGCCGAACCAGTGGTGATATATTCGGATTTCATCGGTACCTGAGTTGTCAGTCCGAGGTAGTATGCTGCGGTGTTGCCGGAAGGCAGGACTTTCGCCTTGTCACGACGGGCTATGCTGGCGACGATTTCAGATGGCTGCGGGTAAACGATGCCGAACCGGCTTCTGACTGGCTTGAGGTATATGCCGAATGCTATCCGTACGAGGACCTCTTGCCGGCATAGGGCGGAAAGCACCTGACCGACATACTCTTCATCATAGCCGGGGAAGGATGATATGAAGAAAAGAGTTCCATCCTTACTTTTTAGCACTTTATTTTCAATTTGTTTATATACAGTCATATATGTCTATAATTACTCGGAATTTTTGCAAAAATTTCCGAGTGGCAAAGTTAGTATTTTTATTGTCATGTGCAATTCTTTAGAAGAAAATAAATGTCCCGTCTGTCCCTAACGGGGGACGGGCGGGACAAGTGGGACAAAGGACTGCAATCCTATATAGGATCGGCAATCCGGAGTGTGGTCGGTATCAGGTCTAACTCGTCGATAAGTTCTTCAAGTTCAGGCCAGTGTTCGGATGGGAAGTATTTTGCCACGAGCTGCATATTCGGATTGGCGAATGTGGGACAATTTTCCGGATTGATGTCGGTTTTGTCCCATGTGCCGTGGTTGTGGCCTGCGAATGGGACAGCATCTGTCCCGCCGAATTGGCGGATGCATTCCTGTCTCCATTTGATGAGCCAGTCGGCAATGTCAATGTGGTTGAACTGTGACTTGCCGCCGGTGGCCAGCCAGATGTATTTGGGCATGATGCAGGAGGCTATGATGGCTGTCTTTTCGGATTCCACCAGGGCTACGGTCTTTTGCTTTTCATCGATGGCTGAGAGAAGATGCTCTCCGAACAGGCATTGGGTCAGTTCCCAGTTTTCGGGAAGTTGTCCGGCATATTTCATCACTGAGTGTACCCAGTTGATTTTGAATGGTGTGCCGGGTCTGTCAATATGCAATCAATAGAGCTATCTACTATTTCATAACTCATGACATCGATACAATCTCTATTGAATATTAAGGCATTGTGAGCAATATCATTCAGATATAATTTATAGGAACGGCCATCGGCTTGTAATGTCGTTTCCTGCTGCTCTTATGTATATTTTCTTGCCTTTTTAGGCATTGTTCATTTTATCATTTAACCAAATCTCAAGTTTGCAAAATTAATGATTTTCGGCTTATATCCGACATAAAAACAGCGCAGCAGCCACATTGAACAGAAATACTACTGAAAATCAAGACCAGCCGCTTACTTTTTCAGCTGCATGACTTCCTTTTCAAAACTCTCGATGAAGTGGATCTCCACAGGTGAGAGCTCATACTGTATCCGTTTCCGGTATTTGTCGTATTCGGAGTCAGCCTTCTGTTTCGCGATCTCCGCCGATACTGTCCCGGCATGGGTCAGGAGGTCTTTGCCAGAGAGTGACAGAAATTCGTCAAGTTTCTGAATCCAGTCTTTCATATACATCGGTTTGTGTGACCTGGCCTGAAGTTCAGCAAAATCAAGGTACAGGCTGACGATACGGTTCAGGGTGTCAAGCTCATCGGATGAAAGGTAGTTCTTGGCAATCGCGGCATCCGTCCGTTTCGGCAATGCTCCAGTCCATGATGTCAGCCCCATAAAGTCCTTCTCCGCATCAGCTCTGTTGTATATGACTTCCGCTGCCGTATGTCCATGAACTGAGAAATGTATTTTATTCTGGATTGTCTTGAAAAACTTCTGTGTGGCTTCCGCCCTCGGGTCATAGTCTATGCTGAGGGCATAGATTTCCAGAATTTTGCGGTAAAATACCTTTTCTGAAGAACGGATGTCCCGGATGCGTGCCAGGAGCTCATCGAAGTAGTTGCCGCCGCCGGCGCGTTTCAGAAGGTCGTCGTTCATGGCAAAGCCTTTGACAAGGTACTCGCGCAGTATCTGTGTGGCCCAGATCCGGAACTGCACTCCCCGGTGAGAATTGACCCTGTAGCCGACGCTGATGATTACATCAAGGTTGTAGTATGCGATATTTCGTTCCACTTTCCTATTTCCTTCGTTTTGAACTGTTGCAAAAAATGCAACAGTTGAATCCGGATTCAGCTCCCCCGATTCAAAGACATTGCGGATGTGCCTTGAAATGGTAGACTTGTTGCGCTGGAACAGTTCGGCCATCTGGTCTGCGGTAAGCCACACCGTATCACCGGAGAGTGTGACATCTATCCTGCTTTGTCCGTCTTCGGTCTGATAGAGTATAATGTTTCCTTGCGGTGTTCCGTCGGTCATGGTTTGCATGTTTTCGTTCAATTAAACAACAAATGTAGGAAAAATATGTTTACCTGTGTGAGACTACATCGGTCGGCTTTCACTTAAGACTTCAAGGCCGAGTTCGTCTATGAGCAGGCGCAGTTCGGGGCATTTTGCGGTCAGGAATGCGACTGCCGGTGCTGTTACGGGTGTTTCTTCCGTTCCGTCTGTTTCAGGTGAAACGGGTATAGCATTTCCGGATTGACGGTAGGATATAATCCAGTCTGCGGGGAGCAGTTTTCGCTGCTTGAGGATGGAGTGAACCCAGTTTACTTTGCCGGGTGCGGTGGGGTCTTTGATACGGTGTCCGGTAGCCGGGTCGTGCTGGCCGGAAGAGACGTGACGAGACTGTCGGACACCATCTCCTTCGTCAGGAGACCTGTGCTGGGCACTGTCAGGTGACAGTGAGTAAACTGGATGAAGAGCCTATAGGAAACAAGGCAGGGATACTTAGAGCAGGCTCTTGCATTCGCCTATCTCGGCATCTTCAGCCGTGTACTTTTCAAGACTGCCGCTCTTGGCCTGTATGCAGATATAGGTCATCGGCTCGGTAGAGGTGCATTTGAGGTTGCGGAAGCATCCAGGGGAGACGCGCACCACTGACCCTTCGGCGATGTCGAAAACATCATCATTTACCTGAAATTTTCCGGCACCTGAGAGGATGATATAGTTCTCCTCGTTGGCCTTGTGGCTGTGGAAGAATGGCACTGCGGCTCCGGACGGCAACGAGCCGAAGGAGATCTCGCAGGAGTCAGCTCCGGTTGCTTCCTTTACGAACTGCTTGCCTTCAAATGATTTCAATGTCCCTACGGATGCGTGTGCCCAGGTCTTGCCTGTGTTCAGAATTTTAATGTCGCTCATATTGCAGATATTTATTTTTTACAACGCAAATGTAAGTCATTGCTTGATGATAATCAAGAGGTTACAAGACGGTAAGTATCTTACGCCATGGTAACTTTTGCTGGAAATGAGGCGGTTGGAGATTGAAAAAAAATTGCCTGACTGTGGACTGTCAGACGGCCTTTCCCATCTGATATGCCGCTTCCACTTCCGCATGCCCCTTTATGTCACCGGGAGCATTCACACCACCGGCGAATACGGACCCTGCCAACCGCGCGTTCTCAAAGCACTCGATCTATCCTCCGAGTCCGGTAACTGCGCGTTCCGGAGTTTGAGGGTCCTCTTCGGCCGCAGAGCTGAGAAAATAAATGTCCCTGAAATGATAATCCGTGGTATACAGCGGATTGGCACGGTCGAGAAGGGTCTTCAACTGACCGCTCATCCCGTAATAGTAAATGGGGGTTGCAAAAGCGATGACATCCGCCGCATACATTTTATCCACGATGGCAGGCGCATCGTCAGCGATAACGCATTTCTGAGTTTTCTGGCAGGCCAGGCAGCCAATGCAGAAATGCAGGTTCTTTCCTTTCAATGTGATGGATTCCACTTCATTGCCGGCCTCTGCCGCACCTTTGGCAAAGGCTTCGGCCAGTGCGTCAGAATTACTGTCGTGACGCAGGCTTGATGATATTACCAGTATCTTTTTCATACTGCAAAAATAGCGCTTTATGACTGTGAACGGATACCTGTTTTACTGAGGAAGGTGAAGGTTTTACGGATAATCACTTTATTTGTTATTTTTGCAGCAAGAAATCAATTGAGTACAATGAGAAAAGCCAGCAGGGAAATGCCCGCGGAATGGGCTCTGGAGGTCATGCGTAAGGCCCCGTACATTACAGTAAGTTTCACCCGGGAAGACGGTACTGCCTATGGTCTTCCGCTGTCGCTGGCTTCCGCCGGGGAGGACGGGCGGGTGTGGTATTTTCACTGCGCCCAGGAAGGGGAGAAGCTCGTGGCGATTGCAGCGCATCCTGAGGTCTGTCTCTCTGCGGTAAGCAAATGCTCTCCGATCGTAGGGCCCAAGGACGGCTCATTCACCCTCCAGTACCATTCGGCTGTCGCTTTCGGAAGGGCGGAAACAGTAAAGGACGAAGCCGAGAAAATCCATGCTCTACGTCTCATCTGCGAACGTTTTCTGCCACGGCATATGGACGCATTCGACGAGTCGGTCCGCCGCAGCCTGCACCGCACTGCCGTAGTCCGTATTACCCTTACCGCACAGCCTACAGGCAAGCGCAAGCAGTACGACAGGGAAGGGGAGGAGATGAAGTACGGGCGGATGGAATGACGCTTCACACAGGAAAGCTACAGCAGTTTCTCGTAGGCCATGCGCTCGCCGGCCTCATACCGGATGCGGCCGCAGTAGGTGAAGCCGAGGCGGGAGAAGACGCGCCGCACGTCGTTCTCCAATATCGGCACGGTAGGGTAGTTCTCGTCCCACTGGTGCTTGCCCTCACGGTACATCTGGGCCTTGGCCTGCAGGATGATTTCCCAGATGGCCGGAACCTCTTCTGCGGCAGCCTTTCTGAGTCTGTATTGACCTGTTTCCATGTCTGTTATTTCATGAATACGAAGTACACCGCGAGGATAAGGCAGACGAAGGCGGCGATGTGGTTCCAGTGGAAGGTCTGGCCTCTGAAGACCAGTATGGTAAAGGCGGTGAATACGGTCAGTGAGACGACTTCCTGGATGACCTTGAGTGGGACCAGGTTGAAGGGGCCGCCGTTGTCCACAAAGCCTATGCGGTTGGCGGGCACCTGAAACGAATACTCGAAGAGGGCGATGCCCCATGAGAAAAGGACGACCGCAAAGAGCGGCCAGTTGTCGATGAGTTTCATCTCCTGCAGCTTGAGGTGTCCATACCATGCAATAGTCATGAAGATATTGGACACCACCAGCAGCAGGACAGTATAAAGACCTGTCATATAATGTATATGGTAAAACTAGTCGATGAACCTTACTTTGGAGGCATCGCGGTCCTTGGCCGCAGGACTCTCGGCCGGATAGCCGAATCCGATGCAGTAGAGCAGCTCATAGCCCTCGGAGAAGCCCAGACGTTTCAGATAATCAGCAGCCTCGGGCGATTTCATGAACCTTACAGGTCCGCCCAGGCAGCAGGAGCCGATGCCCATTGACCAGGCCGAGAGTATCATGTTCTCTCCGAGCAGGCCGCAGTCGATGGCCGACATGTCGTATGACGGATCATAGGCGATGAACACCACTGTGGGCGCATTGCGGAACATGTTCTTGAAGGAAGGATCCTCGGCGGCACGGGGATTGGACTTGACGTAGAGTTCTGTAAGGCCGTTGATGAACTCGGGGGAGTCCACTACTCGGATTTCCCATGACTGGCGGTTCATGCCGTTCGGGGCGTTGATGCCGCACTCGAGTATCGTCTTCATGGTGTCGCGGCCCACGGCGGCGGGCTGATACAGACGCACGCTACGGCGGGTCATAATGGTCTCGATCACAATGTCGGATGCACTCTTGGCGGAAGTTGTGCCCTCACTCCCGGCACCGCTCCCGCAGGAACTCAGGACAGCCGCGCACATCAGGGCAGCGGCGGATATCTTAAAAAGTCTCATATTTAATATTTTTAAACTTGAAATTCAGGACGACTATGCGAACAGCCCTTCAATCTCCCGGATAATCTTCTCCCGGTCTTCTGACGGAGAAATGACTAGAGACGGCTGCAGGTAATGCACCTTGCAGTCCTTCTTGAAGTGCAGCTCACCACCGCCTGTGATATTGAGCATTATCACGTCGTCGCGGCCTACGGCACCGGCCTTCACGGCCTGCTCCAGACCGGCCAGCGCGGCACCAGAGGCGGAGTATATGTCCACTCCCTCCAGCTCTTTGAACATGGCGGCGCAATGGCGGATCTCGGCGTTGGTGACCGCATAGACATCACCGTGTGAGTCGCACAGACAGTCGTACACTCCTCCGGCGAGCGAATAGGGCGGACGTCTGTTGGAGAGCACCTTGGCGTCGATCATTGCGGCTTTCTGACGGGCCTCGTCGTCATCGAAGGGCAGCAGATCCCTCTGACCGGCCTTCCATGCGTCGTACATCGGCAGGAAAGGCACATTCTGTACCGTATGCAGCTTCATCTGAGCCGAACCGAAGCGACCGTCTTCCAGCAGACGAAGATTGGCCTCACGGGCCGCAATGGCGCCTGTGCCGCTGCCTATGGCCTGGAAGTATGCGTCGGGTATCCGGCCGATCTCCACAGTGGCAGAGAGCACTGTCGTACCCATGCCGTCGCGACGGGCCACATTCTTGGCACCGCCCTCGTCAACGAACATCCCTGAGGATGCTGCTATCTGAGAGAGGGCTATTGCATCAAAATAATCACTGCCCTTGGGGGCGCAGACAAGCTTGACACAGTCCTTTATGGGTTTCTCGAACCAGAGAGCGTCGATATTGTCCTCCGGTACGCAGAGCAGCAGGGGTATGTCATTCTCAGAGCAGACTCTGGCGAAAGCCCTGGCCGTATTGCCGGCGGAAGCCACAGTAAGTATCTGCCTGCAGTCCAAAGGCAGACGGCCGCAGACCGAATAGGCCTCGGTCTCCTTGAACGAGCAGGTCTTCATCAGTGCGCCTCTCTCGGGCCAGTAGCCTGAGAAAGCTATGTAGAGATTGCCCAGACCGAGGTGACGGGCCAGTCCCTCACTTCTGTATGTGACCGTTGTCGCCGAATCACGCAGCAGGCGGTGTACAGGCAGCCAGTCTGCGAAGCGGTAGAAACCCCAGTCGCTGCCCTTGACGTCTATCTGCTTCTTCTGATAGACCGCACGCACCAGCGACGGCTTGGGAGACTCCGGGTCGGCCAGCATCCATCCGGCATCAGGGAATACTCTTCCCGTGGCCACATTCATCAGCGAGTACACTGTTGGAGTAAAACTTTTCATGGCTTGTATATCGTTAATAAGTTATAAATTCATATTCTGTGCGACAACTTCCGCAAAGTCGCTTACTTTCTTGGGTGAATAAGGTGAGAATGTCTTCAGGCAAAGCGGACAGGCCGTGACAATCCGTTCGGGAGAAGCGTACATGAGGTTGTCCAGCGAGTGCAGGGTGATGTCCTTGCGGTCCTCATAGGACAATGTCAGCGAGCCCAGCGAGCCTCCGCAGCAGATGCTCTCGTCGTGGTGTTTCTCCGCCTCCACCAGTTCTCCTACGGCACCGAGCACCCTCCGGGGCTCCTTGTAGACCTTGCAGCCGCGTCCCAGCTCGCAGGGATCATGGTAAACGAGTTTCTCACCTGAATTCCTGAGTGTTATCCTGCCAAGCCGCACGAGCTCGTCGAAATATTCGGTATAATGCACGATCCGGATGCCTTTCAAGTCGTAATTCTCCCGGAACACCTTGTAGCAGATGGGGCAGGAGAGAAGCAGTACTGTGGCTCCGCTCTGCCGTATCAGTTCGGTATTGCTCCGGATCATCTCCCTGGCACGCTCGTCCCTTCCGGCCAATATCAGCGGCCGTCCGCAGCAGATGCCGCCGTCCCGGTCCATGAACTCCCAGTTCACGCCTGCCCGGTCAAGTACCGTTCCGACAGCTTTGGAGATAACGGGTGTAAGCTGGGTCATGCAGCCGGCATAATACAGGATTTTCTCCTGTCCCGCAGCTGGTTCTGCAGACGATGGGGATGTGGCGGCGCTTTCGGACAGACTGTATGTGGAGAAATAGCCGTAATCTGCGGGAGCGGGGGCTGCTTTCAGACCCCGAAGGCTGCGCTTGATGTTGCAGGAGTCGACACCGACGGGGCATACCGCCACGCATTTGCCGCACATCAGGCATTTGTCGGCACTGATCTCGCACTTGGCCCAGTTGCGGCGGCGCAGCAGACGGTTGAAATACACTGTGGCATAGCGCAGGTTCTTCTTCTGCCCCATCATCGGACATGCGTCAATGCACATTCCGCAGTTGGAGCATGAGTATATCTGGGCGATGGAGTAGCCTTTGCGGGGATGGGAGACTTTGATGCCGGCATTGCGCAGGACTATCAGGAAGGCCTCCGTAGGGATATGCATGTACCGGGTGAATGGCAGCAGTACAAAGAAGGTGCCGAGGAGGGTAGAGTAGGCCCACCAGGTCGGCAGGATGTGGTAGGTATTGGTCAGGAAGTTGCTGAAGAGCCAATACATAGGGCGGGTGAGGAAACTGCCTCCGGCAATACCGGCGGTAAAACTTTCAGCCAGCAGTCTCACCGGGAAAATAGCCCATAGGCAGTACATTGCAATCCTGTCCGGAAGCTGGTTGTTTGTAGTTCTTCTCATGCCGAATATCCTGGAGCGGATACGCTTGAACATGGCCAGAAATACACCGCTGAGCACGATCAGTAGAAAGAAGTCCATCAGGAAGAAGAAGAATGAGCCTCCGATGGTATGGTCTGTTTCCATGACGAAAAAACGGAAGAATACCGGATAGTAGAAAGTGGACAGTCTGTCCGGTACAAACATCCATGTCTCAATATGTCCGAGGACAATAAGCATGAACCATCCGAAGGCGATGCTGGAGTGCATGTAGCCCAACAGCGGCTTGCGCTTCCATATCCTGGTGTGCAGGAGGACGTCGCAGATGATGTCCTTGAGGTTGATTATCCAGAGCTTGGGGTTGATCAGGGAGAGGAAGAACTTTTTGCGGTCCTGGGCGGGCAGCTGGGCTATGACCCGTATTATCCCGATAGCCAGATAGATGAGTATGAAACTCATGCCTATCACGAAGGGGAGTACGAAATCGTTGTATCCTGATATGAACCTGTCTTTCACTTCTTTTGGTAGATTTTAGTTACACTTAGTATCAGATGTCTGGTGTTGATGCCGCGGGGGCAGACTATCAGGCATTTGCCGCAGAGCATACAGTGGGAGACCATCCTGAGGGCCTCGTCCTCGCGCCCGCGTCCGAGCAGCAGGATCACCTTCCTTAGATTCATGTCGCTGTGTCCGGCGGTCGGGCAGGAGGCCGCACATGAACCGCAGGCCATGCACTTCAGCACGTCCGGCTCCTCGCGGGCAAGTTCCTCGAACATGGTCCTGTCGAACTTGTCCAGATTGATTGCCGAACTGGGTGATATGCCGTATCCAAAGTCTATCATTGTTCCTGCAGGTATTCGTGAATATTTGTAGCGGCGGCCCGGGCCTCGGCCATGGTCTCAGGCAGTGTCTTGGGGCCGGTACATGCACCGGCGTAGAATACTCCCGTGCAGTAGGATGCCTGTGCGGCTGTGAGTGAGTCCTTGGGCTTGAGGAAACCGTCCTCCATGGTGGAGAGCGCGAGGGTACGCGCTATCGGATCCACAGCCCTGTTGTGGGACATCCCGGCCATGAGGACCAGCAGGTCCAGGGTCACTCTGAGCGGCTTGCCGGAGAGCGTGTCCTCAGCCTTGACGAAGAGGTGGCCGTCCTTGTCCTCGGAGACTTCCGAGACACGGCCCCTGACGAAGATCACGCCGTATTTCTTCTGGGCTTCGAGATACATGTCCTCGTATCCGCGTCCGAACATACGGAGGTCCATATAGAAACAGTACACTACCGCATCCGGAAACTGCTGCTTGATCTCGCAGGCCTGCTTGACGGCCGTGGCGCAGCATACCTTGGAGCAGTAGCGGTTGCCTACCTTCTCGTCACGGGAGCCCACGCAGTGTACGAATCCTATGCGGCGCGGATTGCCTACAGCCGGGACAGGGATCCCTGAGAAATAATCTTCCAGGTCGGCGTTTGTTATCACCTTGTCGTAGATGCCGTAGCCGTATTCCTCTTTCTTTGATGCATTGAAAAGGGTGAATCCGGTAGTCAGAAGCAGTGCATCAGCCAGGACTGACAGACCGTTGGACAGGATAACATTGTAGCCCCGCTCCAGTTTATTGAGCTGAGTAACTTCAGTGGAGGTGAACCACTTGACTCTGCCCATAGAGGCTGTCATCTGTCCCAGGACATCATCTGCCGGAGTTCCGTATGGAAAGAGACGGTCCCAGCGGCCCAGATGTCCGCCCAGACGGTTCTCTCTCTCGATAAGGAATACCGTATATCCGAGGGCATCCAGGGCTTTGGAAGCCTCTATTCCGGCCGGTCCTCCGCCGATTATCACTACATTTCTCTGTTGATTGGTCAGTTCCATATATTGTCGGTGTATGAGGCTTAGAATATTCTGATGTTGGCGGGGCTGGCCGGGATTCCGAGGTCCTTGCCGCCCACACCCTTGTATTTACGGGATTTGTCGTACTGCACTCCCATCTTGTCCAGCAGCGGCTCCACGGCTACCTGGTGCATCTGCAGGCCGAGGTCCCAGGGGTCATAGCCCATGACCAGCGCGGACACTTCTTCGGATGAGAGCACCGGTATGCCGTAGCCGGGAGTATCTCCGTATGTCTTGCCGGATGTCTCTGCGATGACATACTGCCAGCGGTCCAGGAAGTAGTTGCAGCCCGGGCAGTTGGTGATGATCAGGTCGGGGTGGAACGGTTCCATGGACTCGAACTTCTTGTAGGTATTGGTCAGGGAATAGCCTCTGTTGGCCTTGACCAGATACTGCCGGAAACCGAAGCCGCAGCAGTGTCTGCGTTCCGGATAGTCCACCACGCTGCCTCCCAGGGCCTCTACAAGCCCGGCCAGGACACGCGGGTATTCGGCACCGCCGACAGACTTGGAGGGGAAGATCTTGGAGTAGTGGCAGCCTATGTGCTCGACTACTTTCAGAGGCTCCCCGGTATGTACGTTTATCAGCGGATACCTGGCCTGCTCCGATATCAGGAAACGGTAGTGGTACATCATGTCGCTGGAGTGCATCAGGAAGTCCGGCTTGGTAAACTCCCGTTTACAGGCTTTCCAGAGCAGTTCGTGTATTTTGGCCTCAATCTCCGGATGCTCCTCCCATGTCTGGAGAATCTCGGTATGCAGACCGAAGGAGGTGACGCAGGATACCACGAAATTCCTGTAGCCGGCCTGGTTCATCAGCGAGAACTGGCGGGCGATGATAGTCATCGACGTCTCTTCAGGCGTGGTGTCGCTGTGGTATGCTATGCCTCCGCAGGTAGTGTGGAGTGGATCCTCGTAGAAATCCTTTCCGAAACGGTTGCGCACTATGTCCAGAAAGGCCTGCTCCGCACCCGGATTGAAGTTCTGGCGGATACAGCTGCGGGCGTAGAAATACTTGTCGTCAGGTATCTCCTTCTGGAATTCGGACCATATTCTTTTCTTTCCTTCGTAATTCATGCAGTGCTAAAGGTTCTATTGGTTAAGGTGCTCACCGTGAGTCTCGTTGAACACTTCGTTGAAATACTCCTCCTCGCTCAGGCCCATCTCTTCGGCCTTCTTGCGCGAGAGAGCCTTGATCTTTTCTACCCTGGCCGAGCCGCCAGTCACGTCGAATATCTTCCGCAGGTCTTCGAGAGACTCAGGGGCGATCTTCCGCAGAGGGCCCGGACCGCTCTTTCCGTAATTTGCGCCCACGCGGTCGTACACGTCCTGCAGGTGGTCCTCAATCCATTTGCCCACTGTCCCGTATTCGGGATGGGCGGCATACTTGAAGGTCTCGGGATGGACGCAGTAGCCGTAATTGAGGATATTGCCGCAAAGCACCTTGGCGAGGGCATACTGCTGCCGTCCCTTCTCCGACTCGACAAAATATCCGAGCTCTACGGAGAGGGTGCGCAGGGCAATGATTACTTGCCCCGGAGCATTGGTCCTCGGACAGCGTGTCACGCAGGACATGCACTCGCCGCAGTACCATATCGTGTCGCTCTTGAGCAGTTTGATGATCTCCTCGTCGTCCTGGGTCTGGACGATGTTGACGATGTTCTTGGGGTTGTAGCGGTAGAATTCGGCAGCCGGGCACACGGCGGTACAGGTCCCGCAGTTGATGCAGGCCTTCAGTCCCTCCTGGAGCCGGACGTCGCTCATCAGCCGTTCGTATATCTTACCCATAATAATTGCGGTCTATCTGTATTCGTCCCAGGACTTGATCTGGATATTGTCAAGGGGCATGTTGCAGAATGCCGTGATGAAAGCCGATGCAAGCCTGGTGTTGGTTATAATCGGGATGTTGAAGTCCACGGCGGCGCGGCGGATGCGGTATCCGTTGTCCAGTTCTTCCTTGGTGAGATTCTTAGGGATATTGACCACCAGGTCTATCTTGCGCTCGTGAAGCATCTCCAGGGCCTGAGGCTCTCCGGTTTCCGACGGCCAGTATACCAGAGTGGCAGGGACTCCGTTGTCCACCAGGAACTTGTAGCTTCCGCCCGTGGCAAATATCGAGTAATTGTGCTTGGCCAGCAGCTTGCAGGCACCCAGGAGCTCGACTTTCTGCTTGGCATCGCCAGAGGATACCAGGATATTCTTGCCTGGCACGGTATAGCCTACTGAGAGCATGGCCTTGAGCACGGCCTCGTTGGTGTCGTCACCGATGCAGCCCACCTCTCCGGTGGAGGCCATGTCCACGCCGAGGACGGGGTCGGCCTTCTGCAGGCGGGAGAAGGAGAACTGCGAGGCTTTCACGCCCACGTAGTCCAGGTCGAAGGCACTCTTCTCGGGAGGAGTGACCTTTTCTCCGGTCATGACCTTGGTGGCAAGCTCGATAAGGTTGATCTTAAGCACTTTTGACACGAAGGGGAAACTCCTCGAAGCCCTGAGGTTGCATTCGATGACCTTGATGTCGTTCTCCTTGGCCAGGAACTGTATGTTGAACGGGCCGGAAATCTTCAGGGCCTCGGCGATCTTGCGGGCTATCTTCTTGATTCTGCGGGCTGTCTCCACGTACAGCTTCTGGGGAGGGAACTGTATCGTCGCATCGCCCGAGTGCACTCCTGCAAACTCTATGTGCTCCGAGATGGCATAGGCGATGACGGTACCATGGTCGGCCACTGCATCGAACTCTATCTCCTTGGCATGCTGGATGAATTCTGAGACCACAACAGGGTGTTTCTTCGATACTTCCGCGGCCAATTTAAGGAACTGCTCGAGCTCAGTGTCGTTGGAGCAGACGTTCATGGCCGCACCGGAAAGCACGTATGAGGGACGCACCAGAACGGGGAATCCCACATCGCGGATGAAGCTGTGAATGTCGTTCATTGAGGTCAGCTCCCTCCATCTGGGCTGGTCTATGCCGAGGCGGTCGAGCATGGCCGAGAAGCGGTTGCGGTCCTCGGCGTTGTCGATGCTGTCGGCGGTGGTGCCGAGGATGGGGACCTTGGCGGCATCCAGGCGGGTAGCCAGGTTGTTGGGAATCTGGCCTCCCATGGATATGATCACTCCGTGCGGCTCCTCCAGGTCGCAGATATCGAGCACCCTCTCGTAGGTCAGCTCGTCGAAGTAGAGGCGG
>ERZ779889.162-NODE-162-length-90387-cov-4.815326_pt1 | contig 90387 bp, 83 predicted proteins | sample MGYA00511030_ERZ779889 | MGnify/ENA primary metagenome ERZ779889 (study PRJEB29588, sample SAMEA2160616) | human gut metagenome | biome: human gut; feature: human-associated habitat; material: faeces | place: Denmark | collected 2008/2010 ...
GTTGCACTTACCTATGTGCTGACATTCCGGACTTACCTATGTGCTGATTGCACAAAATCGCGGAAGGACATTTCACCAACATATGTAACTCCTTCACCTATAATTATTTTCGAGACTTTCGCGCCGATGTCGTGCCATGGGGCGTAATTGAAATAGCTGTAACCGGGCATTTTTCCGCTTCCGCCGATATACAGGGTTCCGCTGTCGAAGCTCCACGTTATGTCATATCCCGGAATACTGTGGACCTCTGCGGAGGTCTGAACGGAATCAGGCGACGAAGTCCTCTTTGGTGGGGCAACGGTATTGTAATCGGGTTCGGTGCTCATTACGGTGGTCTTCTTTGTCGATGGTGTGGTCTTCGGTTCGGTTTTCTTTGGAGCCGTCGTTGTCGACTTTGTCGTTGTAGGCTTTGTCGTAGTTGTCTTAGGGGTCACTGTTGGCGGCTGCGACGTTGCCGGCGGCGCTGACGTTGCAGGTGACGCTGCTGTTGAGGGTGACGCCGTTGACGGCGTGGTTGTTGTTAAGGGTGATGTTGTGGACGGCGAGGCTGTTTGCGATGAGCCTTCATGCGGCTTTGCGGTTGCTACTGTTGTCGTCTCATTCTCCGTCGTCAGCGGCATGGTAATCGGCTCGGGAGCTGTGGTTACGTCTGTATTCACCGAAGCGGGCGGGATCTGCTCCTGCACCGTATCAGATGTCTGCGGCGACAAAGCGGGCGTATCTTCCTCTACCGGTACCGCCGATATGTTGCCGCGGACATCTCCGGCGGGCGTTCTTGCGTATCCCAAAAAGTATCCTATAATCAAAACGCTTAAAAGTGCCACCGAAAGACCTGCAATCACTGAAGCCTTGCGGGGCTTTTTAGGCTTATATACGTCCAGCGGTACTTTCCCGCCCTCGTTGGTCTTTATAAGATTGCGCAGGGCTTTTTTCATCTCGGTTGCTGTTGAGAATCTGTCCTTGGGGTCAAACGCACAGGCTTTGAGGATGATATCAGCCATTTCGGGGCTTGCTTCACGCGGTGGGGTGAGCTTCTCGCCACTGATTATCTTCATAAACGCGGTTTGACGTTCGGATGGGCTGAGAAGCTGTTTTTCGGAATCAAGAAAAGGCAGACGGTTCTTATTCAGAAGGCGGTAAAGGACTATTCCGAGCGAGTATATATCTGCGCGGGAATCGTACTTTGTGCTCATGTAGATTTCGGGAGCCATGTAGTAAGGCGTGCCGACGCCCCGGGTCATGCTCAGCGAATACTCAGAGAGCACCCTTGCTGTTCCGAAATCACCCAGCTTATAGTTGCCATATTCGTTTATGAAGACGTTTTCAGGCTTGATATCTCGGTGGACGATATTCTTTTTGCTCAGCACTTCAATTGCCGAGCAAACATCTATTCCAAGCTGAGCCGCCTGCTCTTCGGTCGGGGTTTTGTTGAAGAAATATTCGTTTACCGGGGTCAGCAGTTCCATTCTTATGAATATGTCCCAACTGACGTTGTCTTTGGCTTCGTAGACCTTGTAGTCTTCAATTCTGACGATATTCGGGCAGTTCTTGAAAGAGTCCATGGTTCGGATCTCATTCATGAAGCTATCGACTATCTCTTTGAAATATGCCCTTGAACCGTTGCGGTCGATGCCGTCATTTTTGCAGAGCATATCCGCCTGGGCTGGATCGGCGGGTACGGTGATGACCTTTATTGCTGAGTAGGTTGTGTAGATGCCGTCGCTTTTGGATACCTTGTAAACTCTGCCGCATTGACCGCTGCCGAGAAGCCGCTCTATTGACCATTCCGGCAACACTTTTGAAATGTTTTTTTCTGACATTTTGTCCCCTCGCAAATGTTTTGCGGTTGATGATTGATTGTAGCATATGGATTGTGCTGAGTTGTAATTTTGGTTTTACTTTGATTTATTTGCTGGGTTTAGTATAGCATATTTTTTGGGGGATTTCAATGGTGGGAAAGGGTGTAGAAAGTTTGCAAAAACAAATATAAAACGTAACTTCTTTAAGTAAATGCAATCTTTCAATTTGCGAATGCATTTACGTTGAGAAGTTACGTTCAATTTCAGTAGCGTTGATTTAAACAAATGTATAAACTCGTGTATTTGAACCAGCTTGTGTACTATAAGTTTATTATATAGAGTCTGAATACCCAACCGTGTAAATGTCAATAATCCCCATAAGAAAACATGGAGGTTATTGAACATGAAACAAAGAAATCACGGTTTGAGCGAAAAGGAACTGGAACTCGTAAAGCTCCTGATGGCAGACTGCCAGACAACAGGAGATATTCAGGCAAAACTAAAGCGTCTTTTTGCCGGAACGATAGAGCAGATGCTCGAAGCGGAGATGGATGAGCACTTAGGCTACGAGAAAAACTCCATCCTCGGAAACAACACCGGCAACAGCAGAAACGGCTATGGTAAGAAAACAATTTCAAGCGATTACGGAGAATGTGAAATAGCAGTTCCTCGTGACCGTAACGGAGAATTCGAACCAAAGGTCATTGAAAAGAGACAGACCCGCACAGATGAAATCGAACAGAAAATTCTTGCAATGTATGCAAAAGGTATGTCCCAGCGAGATATAGAAGATACCCTTCGTGAAATCTACGGTTCAGAGATTTCTCAGGGACTCATTTTCCGAATAACTGACAAAATACTTCCAGAGGTGAACGAGTGGCAAAACCGTCCTTTGGAGAAGATTTACCCTGTAGTTTTCTTTGATGGGATAGTATTTAATTCTCGTAAGGACAACAAAATCGTAAACAAATGCGTTTACTCAGTATTGGGTATAAACATGGACGGAATGAAGGAGATCTTAGGCACATGGATTTCAGAAAACGAGTCTGCAAGCTTTTACGCAAGCATATGCTCAGACCTCAAAAATCGAGGAGTTTCTGACATTTTCATCGCTTGTCACGATAATCTGACAGGATTATGTGATGCAATAAACGCAGTATTTCCAAGAACCAAGAATCAGCTCTGCATTGTTCATCAGATAAGGAACAGCTGTAAGTTCGTTCCCTACAAGGACAGAAAAGCAGTATGTGCAGACCTCAAGAAAATCTATGGAGCAGTTAATCTTGATGATGCTGAGTATGCTAAGGAAGAATTCAGAGAGAAGTGGGATAAGAAGTATCCCAACATTCTTAGATCATGGGATAAAAACTGGTCTGAACTTACGGCTTTCTTTGAATATCCTCAGGAAATCAGGCGGATAATATACACGACAAACGCAGTTGAAAGCTACCACAGAATGGTAAGGAAATTCACGAAGTCCAAAGCTGTTTTTCCTACTGATGATTCTATTCGCAAGGTCATTTATATGAGCGTATCTGAGATTTCAAAGAAGTGGACTATGCCTGTAAGAGACTGGACGCTCGCATACTCTCAGTTTGCAATTTACTTCGAGGACAGATTTGCAGCCTGACGGTTGTTGGGAACCAGTCCCCAAACCCCTGAGGTTTATCCGCTTGGAGATATCCAGTGAAGAAAATGAAAAACAGCGACATTTCTGCCGCTGCTCTTCACTGTATTATCTCACAGCCTGCGTGGAGTCGCTCCTCAGCGTTGCTCTCTTTGGCTACAGTTTTAGTATTGGCTAAGTTTTGGCGATTATTGCATTTACACGGTTTATTTTTCGGAACCATTATATAAATTAAAATAGCATAAACTCAAACGCTCCTTCAGGTTCTCTATTAATAAAAACAGTGTAGGCATTCTCTGGCACAATGGAAAAGTTTCATAAATTATTACACTCATATAGTGTAAAGCCAAGTCCGTTCTTTTATGCCATTTTTATAGAATGGAACTGATTTATTATATTGACCCATCAAATATTCACATGGACGCAAATCACCATCAATAGCGTATATTTTTTCATTTTTTAAAAGCAGATCACTAGAATTATGGCACTTAACAACCTGAAGTAACAGATTAAAAACATAGTACCTATGCCTTAGCATTGATTTTCCTCATTAACCTTTATTTGTTCAATATAAATCATACCAGGTTTATCATGAGAAAAATCCAATTGTGAGTCACGTTCATTGCACCTGTAAATTGTTACATTAAAACTACCATCTACAATATAGCTGTGAAAAAAACACGCCATATTTTGAATCGTCTTTTTGCGATGCTTCCTTTGTATAAGCAAAATTTCTGATGCACTCTTCTATCATAAATAACGTCATTTTATCCTTCTTTACTTAGATATAATCTATGATTTTCTCAATACTGTCTTGTTAACCTAGTCTGCGTATGGTTGTATATTCTTGACTGTTATATTGGAATGTATTTTACCATCATAGATAGGTACGTGGATGTCATCGTCACCGCCAGTAGCTATAGTCGTAGCTATTGTAATAATCTGCAATAAGCAAACAAAAGAATAGATAATTTTTGAAAACAAATCATTTAATAATTTTGCATATTTATTTTCCGCACCGAGAGGCTAAAAGCGCTAACAATATTAACTTATCTGGCAGAGAATCTGACAGCTTGTTAAGATCAATATCAGCTTAACGAAATATTTCCTGCGTTCCAAACCTTTCAGTGGCAGAAAATTTTCTCTTACAGCATTACATATTCTCACAAAATTACTCGCATCTAAGTAATCATGATGCCCTCAGTGATGGTATGTTTTTCAACACTTTGACAAAAACCAAATCGCATATTTCTATGTTGACTCCATTACAATCATCACTATATAAAAAGTATACAGTTAGAATCAGCCTCTAAGGTGAGCACCTACTCAGTTTTAACCTGTTTGTCTACTTTTATGAAATTACTTGGATCTACTGCTCATTTTTAGTTTTCCATAGATTCACCATGATTTCAACCATTCCGTAAGAGCTTTATTTATATCTACTAGCTTCTTATCGTTACCGCCAGGATTTTTAACAAATATGATTCGTGTTCCGCCAATGTGCTTTGATGCATATTTAGTATGAGGCGGAATAATAAATAATGAACCTTCTTCAAATATAAATTCTTCGCCATAATCAATCAAAAGTAATTTTGTCATTCCATTGATTACATAATTATACTCCGTATTAGCAGCATGGAAATGTGGTTTATCTGCTGTGAATTCCTTATAAAAACTGATACCTATTTCTAACTCTCCATCAGGAATCCATTTCATATTTTGTGGTTTGCACAAGTTTCCACATAGGTACACTCTATAGTCAGATTGTAGTGCTTTGTTTAGCTCACTGCCTGCAATATACTCCATAATTACACTCCTTATAGTTTTGTTCTTTCCCAATATTCAATCCATTTTTTAATTTCTTTTACTGTTGGCTCCTTACAAATATTTCTATCACTTTTCATGCGATTAAAGTTACCAACAAAAAACTGATAGTTGATAGGGTCAGTTCTCTGCCAAATTATAAAGCTACGTCTATCATCCTCACTATCAAGCGCCGCTGAGTAAAGGTCGACTTTTACATGATTGAACTGTGCATATTCTGGCAAAAACTCAACATTAAATATTCCGAATGGTAAACTAATTCTTGAAACAAAGAACTCAAATCGAGTACGATTGAGACGACTGTAAATCGTATCTGATGATAGCATACTATAAACAGCATTAATTGCACTGAAAACCGTACCAGCAGAACCTCCAGCCCTATGGTTGGCAATTTTTGTTTTTACATCAAATATGTTATGATTAGATGGCTCAATAAGCATCAATTCTAATCTTGCATTTGTCTCACACATAATTTTGCTTAAGCTTTGAGCTAATAATGACGATCCATCAATTTCCAAGTCTCGAATATCTGCAATCTCCGGATTAAGAAATAAATTGCATGCCAAATTCATTAATCTAATGTTTCTGATGTGTTTATAACCACCATCACTTAAATGAAGCCTATAATCCAATGCACATTGATCATGAATATGCTTGCGAGGACCCATATATAAATTATTTTGAGGAAGATTATAAAAGTCGTCAACCTCACAAAGCCATTCTTGCAGCTTTTCCTTCATCTTTTTCACATTTTCCACGTCATATGCAATACGAGTTATACCTAACAAATCAGATGGAATATGTACACCAGGAACTAAGCAAATTGCAATAGATCTACGACCTGAGTTGCCACAAAAAAGTCCCAATTCCATTAGCACATTGTCTCGGGGAAGGTACATACAACCATCTTTTGCTGTCATCAATTGATCATCACGATCAAATATAAATACTCCTGCGGAATGTTCTCGACCTGCTTTTTCAAGTGCTTCTAACGTATAATCACCAGGTCGAAATCCTGGAAAATCGAGCCAGCAATTAACCTCTACATTTTCTATTTGTTCTAAGATATGTGTTACATTTAGAGCTTTATCAAGTGCTTCTCTCGAACTAGCCACAAATACTTTTTTCATCACAATTTCTCCTTATATAAATAATTTATAGCCTAAATAATACCTACAGAAACTAGTTAATTGTTTTATTGTACCCATGATATAATTGCATAAGTCAATTAGGATAATATTTCTTTCACCTCTCTGTGTTGTCAATAGGTATAACCCATAAAAGAGTAAAAAATATGGTATCAATCGCAATCGGAATCCTTTGGTACGAAACCGCAGGTTAAGTGGAAAAGGTTCTAATTGCGGCGGCTCGTGGTTGTGAACAAGGTGTAGAACCAGTTTTTTTGATTCCGAAGCCGTAGTAAAAGCCATTAAAACTGTTCATATCGTGGCAAATCGTAATACATTTTGTACCAAATTACTGGAATTCAGGCCATCATTAGTAAAACTAATACCACTAATTCAATCTTTCAATGGCTGTTTTAACATCACATAGATTAATGTTCAAACTTTTACAAAACAGTGCTAAAATAAAATTGAACTTCTACCTCTCATTTATATCTTTCTTCATTTACTCTTTTTAACGCTCGCTTTATATATTCTTCTGCCGCTATAACGATCCATTTGGCCAGTTTTTATCATATGACGAATATACATCTGAGCAAATTCACTTTCTAAAAGCACCTTATAATTATCAATTATCGAACGTTTAAAGCTGTATTTGTATTCATCTTCTGTCATTATTTCGGTTGGTGTATAAAGCTTCTTGCCATATGTGGTTATTGTTAAAAAGCCTTTGATCAATATTTCTTCAGGGTAATCCTTTTTTAGATCTATTGTGATGCCCACAATGGAACCGTCAGTTGGATATTCAGAGTCTTTTTTAGATTTAATGTAATGACAATTTTTTTCACATATGAATTTACTATTTTCAAACGCATAGCTAACTTCATCAAGATAACTATAAAATGAGTTTGTATACTCGAGAAGATCGTGCATATATAAGCCCATATGCGATCTGTCTCCGCTCGATATTATTTTCCAATCTCTTGATGATTTGCTTATGCCATCTGCAGATGAACTCAATTCAAAATTACTATTTTTACGTCCGTTTATCGGGTAACAGTACGCTAAATCCACTGTAATCTGATCATCGGATAGTCCTTCAGTTGTGCTTATGATAACTTTTTTTATTCCGATTAATATCGTTCTTATTTGTTCGTGAACAGCATAAACAAGTACATTTTCTTCATAATTAAACGGATGACACTTTGGCATTGATCCATATGTAGATTGTAGTATACATCTTGTTTTGCCAAAATTTGAATTTTTAATTTCTTGCATTGAACGTGATAGCATATCTTCAATAGCAACTATTTTTTTATACTCCTTTTTATTCTTTTGGTTCACGCATAAAAAACAAAGCTGTGCCAAGATGGCAATTGTCCAAACTATATACAAAGCCAATAAATTTTTTGCAGAGCGTAAATCTTTAATAATAGAAAGAATTAATGCCACTATTTGCAAAATAGCTGTGATAATACCGCTGAAAAAAACATAATCATATTTTTCAAATAATATAACCCTATCTTTTTTGCTATTATGATTTAACATAATACAATCCTCCAATAAACATTGTATATTTAAATACATCACTTAGAAAAATAGGAACTGATATTTATATTCAATTTTCATACTGAATGCAGTATCATATAATATTAGCATTTCTAATGATTCAAATCCGTAAGAAAAACTATTGAAAAATTGATTTCCTTCTGATATAATACAATTATTTCTATAACATGACATAAAATTTATGTTTTGCCGAAGGAGATATAGCTATGTCAAAATATCAGATCGGAAGCTTTATAAAAATGAAGCGAGAAGAACTCGGTATTACTCAAGAGGAACTTGCAGATGGAATAATTTCAGTCGCTTCATTATCACGCATTGAGAATGGAGGGCGCACTCCCCGCAAAGAAAACTTACAGTCTATTTTGCAACGTTTGGGATATTCTGATTCCGTCGTAAATAATGTCTCAGCAAAAGAGGATTTAAGCATTTATCTTATGAGATATGAGCTTAGGCAAGCATATATCATGAACGATCATAAAAAAGCAGAACAGCTTTTATCAGAGTTTAAGAGTATACCTAGCGAATTAAGTCCTGTTAATCGTCAGGTATATGAAGAAATAGACACTTTGCTCAAATTCAACAAAAAAGAAATTTCAAATGAGGAGGCACTTAAACGTCTTGAAAATGCTCTTAGACTGACTTGTCCTAAATACACACGGGATAATCTGCCAAAGTTCCTCACCTATGAGGAAATACTGATTTTAAACAACATTGCATTGCGCCTGAATTACGAAGGCAATAGCGAAAAGACGATTGAGATTTTATACCACATCAAGAATTACTACGACAAGCATATATGCGACATTGAGGAAGCCCTAAGAACTCAACCCATGATTTTATATAACCTATCAAAGTTCTTAGGGCTTGCAGGAAGATTTGATGAGAGCATAAGCGTATGCAATCAAGGTATAAAACTTGCAAGAGAAACAGGAAGATGTTCACACTTAGCTAAAACTTTATATAACTTGGCACGTGACCTTTACGAAAGAAATGAGCCTGGCGACAGAGAATCGTCAAAGTATAATGCGCTTCAAGCTTATTATTTAGCCATTGCATTGAAAAAAGAAAAATCAGCAAAGCACTATAAAGAGTTTCTTATTGAGAATTTTGAAAGCAACCTATTCTCACTGTAGTATTTCATCTTCAGGATCAATTGGCTCATCAAATTGAGGCTCGGCTTCGTTTCCTTCTTCTCCGTCTTTGTCCTTGTCAAATTCTAATTCGATTACAATTATCGGAATAGAATTATCTGATTCCGGAATCGGAGTTGGTATGGTAGTGAAACTTGCACTTAGTAACACTGTTGCCACTGCAAGGGCGCTAATGATTTTATTTATAGTTATTTTCATATGAGACTGCCTCCTTAGATTGTTTAATAACTCTATTTTAACATATATTTCGACAATTTACCATGACGTTTTTGGAAAATTTTATTTTCCAAAAACGTCATATAGCCCAAATAAAAACACCTGATTTCACAGAAGTCAGGTGTTAAAACTATGCAAATCCAAGAAACATGGGAAAAGCATTGAAAAATCAAAGAAGCCAAGCCTCTTCCACTTATGTATCGCATATTTTTTAAGATTCATTTGCAAAACTCGCTCTCAGTGCTCCACCTGCACGGCGTTTCGTTCCCACTGTGCCGCTCAAATAGCCCCACCTTCACGGAATGGTGCCCCACCACGCCGAAACTTTTCTACCGCCGTAGCAGAGCGAAGCTTTAGTCAGTGGAAAAGTCCGGCGGGAAATGCAGGTTTCACATCAGTGAAATATCAGACAGCATCAATTGTCATTCGATTTCCTCAGCCTTCAGTCCATACCGTTCACGCATAGACTGCTTTCCGCCTACCAAGATTTCGTAGGCATTATGAATTACTCTGTCCATGATTGCTTCACAGATAGGACTGTCGGACTCCGGATCAGGATCAATACGTGAATACCATCCTGCACTCTCAAACTGCGTACAGAAGATAGTAGACCCATGCCTAGTCCGTGTTTCAATCAACTCCAACATCACATAGGTTTCATCTGGAGTCAGGCAACGGATAAGCCATTCATCCAGAATAAGAAGATCGACCTTCTCATAAGCTTTCATCGTCTTCTTTAATTCCATGTGTTCCTTCGCAATCATCAGCTCTTCCAGCAGCTCTGGCATACGGATGTACCGCACACTGAGATGTTTCCGGCAAGCTGCTTCGCCGAGCGCACAGGCAAGATAGGTTTTTCCATTTCCACTGGCTCCCTTGAAGATGATGTGATGTCCGGCTTCGATATACTGACAGGAGGAAAGCTGCAGTATCTGCTTCTTGCTCAGCTTTCGGTCTTCATAATATTCAATTCCTTCTACTGTAGCGTTCGGAATAGCAAATCTTGCATTGTGCAGACAACGGGTGTATTTGTTCAACTGCCTGCGGTTCCATTCCGCATCCACCAGCATTGCTAAGCGATCTTCAAACGGCATTTCACGATATGTTTGAGCATCGGCAAGCTGACGTTCCAGCTCGGACGCCATCTCGCTGAACCGCATTTCTTTCAGCAATTGAATTGTGGACTGAAGAATCATTTGGTCTCACCGTCCTTTCTGCGCTTGCTGAAATAGGCGGCGCCGTGGGTAATTCCGTAGGCGTTGGGATTTTCCTTGATCTCGGATTTCTTTTCCTCGGGCTTGACTGCTCCGTTTTTCAACATCGTGCTGATAAGCCGAAGTGAAGGTGCGACAGTATGCTTCAGCACTTCCTCACACACTGTTTCCAACTTCTTTTTACCGTATTTTTCGGCGAGCTTCGTCAGGCTGGCGCAGTATTTGAAGCCCTGCTCAGGCTCTTTCCCGGCAGTCAGAAAGTATGTAACGGTCTTTTCCGTACTTTCACCTACTGATTTTGCCCATACAGTAAAGTCGTAGCGGTTGTAGTTCAGATACTTTCTGTGTTCCGATGTCATGTGGTTTTCATTCACAATAGGTTCCCTCTGTGCCACTGCCTTTCTCAAATGGGAAGCAACCTGGCTGCCATGGAAGAAGACTTCTACTGTATTCGATGTGAGCCTGATATCTACCTTTTCGCCAATCAGGTCAAAGGGTACGGAGTATTTGTTACGTCCGTCAGATACCAGATAGTCCGTGCCGACTTTGACGTTTGGATGCCATGTCGCAAGCTCGTATCTACGGGAAGGAAGCGGCTTCATAAATGCCTTTTCTTCCTCCAGATACGCAGTACGCCGACATCCTTCACGCTGTGTGAAAGATCGAAGATTCAATTCTTCCAGCTTCGCACGAACAGCATCCTTGGTTTCGTTCAGTGTAAAGAAATGCTCGTTCCTCAATGCCGCCATAATCCATGTTGATGCAAACTTAACCGAACCCTCTGCAAGACTTTTATCCCTCGGATGCTCAACACGGGCGGGAACGATTGCGGTATTGTAATACTCCGCCAGTTCCTGATAGCTGCGGTTCATGACCGTTTCGTACCGGGTATTCTTCGTCACTCCGGTCTTGAGGTTGTCCGGGATCAGCAGCCTTGTCACACCACCGAAGTATTCGTAAGCATGGATGTGGCAGATCAGCCAGTTTTCAAGCTTCATGTCGGCAGTGGCTTCCGTGTAGACATAGCAGCTGCACGGCAGAACAGCGATGAACAGGTATGCAGGTGTGCTCTCACCGGTTACGGAATCGTAGATGGGAAGCGTATCGCCAGCCCAATCCACCTGCATTGCGTCTCCTGGCTTATGCTGGATCCGCATCGTTGCCTTGGTGACCCTTGCCCACGCACGATATTTGTCGCCGAATTGTGTGGTCATGTACGGCTTCTTGCCAAGAGATTCCGCCTTTTGAACATACTCATTCCACAGCAGCGTCAGTGTGACACCGCGTTTTGCAAGTTCTCTGTGAATGTAGGCATAGTCCGGCTCAAGATACATGCTCATGGCTGAGTGCCGTTCAGGGAAGAGGATGGCTTCAAGCTGTTCGTTGGTCACGGATTCTTCAAGCGGCTATGTGAGGTTGTGGGCTTCAGCAGCAGCCAGAAACTCACGGATTTTACGTTTGGATGTGTGCAGGATTCTTTCGATTTCCCGCTGGCTGCATCCTTCATGGAGCAGCCGTAAGATTTCTTTGTAGTTTACCATTTGGTATACCTCCGATTGTTGTCACACGGTTGTGTGCAGGGATAGTATACCAGTGATTTATGCAGTTTTTGTGAAGTGGGTCACCTTTCCGGCACAGTGGGAACGAAACGCCGTGCAGGCGGGGTGCTGAGAGCGAGTTTTGCAATTCATTGTAGCAAACTTAAGCCCAACGCAGTTTGTAACCCTGAATACATTGCCACAACCTAAGCACCACAACTGAACGATTTGAACACTAGGGTCTGCGGACAAAAAGTTGGACCAATAAAATAATGATTGAATCCGGAAATACGTGTCCGCATTGATATTAAGTATTAATTAAGATAAAAATCACAGTGATAACAATTTCAAGAGGAAGACACTTCACTCATGCCCAATTCCATATCCGAGTGCTGCCCTATACTGAGCCGGACTCATTCCATTCAGTGACAACTTAATCCTATGGTTATTATACCACTCAATATAGTTTTCAAGGCAATAAATGAATTCTGTTATGCTTGTGTTTCTCCAGTCACGACCGTAAAACATTTCGTTTTTCAAGCGCCCGAAGAAACCCTCACAGGCTGAATTGTCGGGAGAGCAAGCTTTTCGTGACATGGATCTTGTCAGCCCGGCTGCATCCATTCTATCGATCCACCCAGGTCATCTGTAATGGCACCCGCGGTCTGAATGGATTATGGGCTTGCTGTTTTCGTCAAGCGTGTCAATTGCGCAGTCGAGCATCCCATTGACCAATTCTGCATCGGGAGATGTGCCTGCCGTCCATGATACTACCATTCCGTCAAAGCAATCGATAATAGGAGAGAGGTAGACTCTGCCTGCTGAAATCCGGAACTCAGTAATATCTGTCAGTCATTTCTTGTTTGGCATTTCGGCATGAAAATTACGCTGGAGAAGGTTCGGGACTTCGGGAGAAATCTCTCCCTTATAAGAACTATACTTCTTACGCGATATTACTGCTACGCTCAGACCTTCTTCGCGCATTATCCTTCGGACAGTTTTTTCTGACATATGAATATTCTTTGATCTCAACACACTGTGTATCCTTCTGTATCCATATGCCCGGTAGTTCTCCGAAAAAATATCTGTGATCTCTTTTCTGACGCCTTCATATTTGTCAGGTCTTAAAGCAGTTTTGCTTTGATAACAATAACTGCTCTTAGCAATTTGCAATTCTTCAAGCAGATCTTTAAGCCGATAATAGTTCCTTAAGGCATTGATCAATACGGCTTTTTCTTTGTTGGTGAGTTTTTGAAGATCAATGCCCTTTTCTTTTTTTAGCAGTTCACCTGCTTTTTCAAGGATATCCTTCTGCATCTGAAGCCTATAGATTTCATTCTGAAGTTCAACGACCTTTTTCTCAAGGGCATCCTTTTCTGGGATGAGTTCTTCTATGCTTTTTTCGGGAGTATTGCTTTCAACGGTGCTTTGAGGCTTCATTACAGCTTCGTTCTCCGATCCGAGCAATGATTTTTTCCATACATAAACGGTACCGGGAGCTATGCTGTATTCTTTTGAAATCTCGGTTGGAGAAGCCCCGCCGCAATATTTCGATACCGCTTCTATCTTTTGCTCTTTTGAATATCTTACCACACTTCCGCCTCGTTTGCAACGGTACCGTATTTTTTCGCGTGGTACATCCGCATTTATCCATTCGCCAAGCAATGTTTTGCCGGGATAGCCTAAAGCTGTCACGGTTTTCTTTATGCTCATGCCGTTATTCAGATAATAATCAACGGCAATCTTCCGTTGTTCCTCAGAATACTTATGCGTATCCTTTCTGGCTACCTGTCCTGTAGACATATATTCTTTCACCCATAGCATAAGCATACCTCTTGACGGATATCCAAGTTCAGCTATAACCCATGTGTAATGTCCCAACTTGTTGAAGAGTTGTGTTCAACTTTGGCGGTCATGGGGTGTTCAGGTAGGGCTACGCAATCAAGAATAGACCCAATTATTGCGTTTATACGGTTTATTTTTCAAAACAAAAATACTTTTGTGGTGCCACTTTTATCTGCAGTCAATTAATCTTCTTAACATCTTCATAATTTAAAATCATCTAATGCTTTTATTTGTCGTCTTTTCTAAGCATTTTAAAAGCTGAAGCAATAACCAAGAAGGATATAATCGCCAAAGGCACTCCCGCTATATAGCAAACTGATCTAACTGCCTTCGCACCTCCGACTTGAACAACTATAAAGGCAATAATCGCAGCAACAACTGCCCAGACAATCCTCAACCAACGAGGGGCAAGTGTGTCTTCTCCTGCTTGAACCGCAGTCATCTCCGCTGCTGCAAACGCGCTTGAATCCATAGTTGTGGCAAGAAAAATAAATGCAATTGCGAGAAGAACAATCAGAAATACCTTTGAGAATGGCATTTGATTAACAATAGCAATAATCGCCCCCGCTTCGTCACCATTAGCTAAAAATTCGGATACATCAACTGCTCCAGAAAGATGCTGTTTGATGGCATAGTTGCCAAATGTACCCATTGCGATCCAGCAGCCAAGAGTACAAAGCACCAATTGTCCAAATGCTATCTGACGAAGCGTTCTTCCCTTTGAAATCTTTGCATTGAACACGCCCATCAATGGCATAAATACAAAGTAACAGGCCCAATAGCTAAAGGTCCAACCTTTTACAAAACCTCCGTCACCATATGAATCGGTATATGTACTTAGGCGGATAAAATTCTGAATGAACAGACCAATTGTATTTACCTCTGATGATAGGACAGCTACTACTCCTACGGCAATTCCGAAAATTGCCATAAAAATAAATGCCGCAATTATATTTATATTGCTTAGCCGCTTAATGCCCTTATTTAATCCAAGATACACACTTGTTCCAAAAATAGCAATCCAAATGGCAAGTATAATTACCTGTATTATTGACTGATAAGAATTTGATAGACCAAAAATATTTTGAACCAGCGCAGTTAACAGAGGCATTCCAGTTCCTATTGAAATGACCGGAGCAATAACAGCACCACAAATTGCAATAATGTCCACGATTAATCCAATGACGCTGCCCCACTTTTTATCAGTCAAGCTTTTAATACCCGCGCTTACTGTAGCTTCGTGCCCATGCCTGTTATATAGTACATAGCCAATAGCGACTGTGATCGGAACATATATGCACCAGGCATTAGGTCCCCAATGGAAGTGGGCATACATCTGTCCATATTCCATAGCCTTGATAACACTATCACCAGCCAGAACAGCATCTTGTGAAGCACAGTAAATAGGCTCAAGGAAGCCATAAACCACAAGCCATCCTCCGCAGCTCGTTGTAAACATCATGCCTGCCCACGCAAGCGAACTAAATGTTGGTTTACAATTTTCACCTCCAAGCCTGACATTTTTATATCTGCCAAAAATCAACCAGACTGAAAAAATAAGGCAGCAAATGTCTGCAAGCAGAAAAAGCCATCCAAAAGTGCTGATACACCCATTATATATAGCATCAATAGACGACTGTAGCATACTTAAGTTCGTGACAATCGTAATAATCACTACAATCATAATCAACAATGATGGAAAGAATAACTTTTTATCAACTTTCATTCTACCATACCTCTTTCATATGTTTTACGTAGATAATCAAAGTCAGTATAGCGAATGATAACATCATTATTTTCATAATCAACGATGCTGATAGTTTCATTTATCTTTTTGATTTTATTACAAAACTCATCGATATTCTCAGCAAATACGCTAATAACACCCAGAGGTCTATGTTCTACAAACTTTTCACCAACATGATGCAGCGTATAGAACGAAACGTCTGGAATTTCAGAAAGCTTATCTATACCAATAAACTTTCCTATCGTCCCGCTCTTATGCGTCCAAAGTGAATATCCGCAAGAGCAACGCCTATATTCAGCTGTTTGTGCGACTGGCAAATCATTAACAGTATGTTTTATTCCTCTCGCATAATCTGTAAGCCACTTAATAGAATCAAATCCGCAGAGTTTGGGATATGCATAATCCGGAAGGTCCCCAGGAAGCCTATATCCCATCTCAATAATATAGAAATGGTCATCGTCATCAAGCATTACTTGAACCCAAGCAATACCTTCACGGCATCCTACACGTCGTAAAACCTTTTCAATCAATGGATTGATTTCCTCATTAAACCTCTTGATATTGTTGGTAATACTTGTTGTCAACGAGTATAGATTCTTTAACTGACCTGGTTCAGCTTCCATTGCATTCAAGCAAATCTGTCGAATTTCCCCCTCCGCCAACGCATAATATGAATACCACTCTTTACCGTGAAGCATACGCTCAACTACAATCTTGGAGCTTATCTTGGAAACAGACTGCGCATAGCGATAAGCACTTACTAGTTCATCTTTGTTATAACAATATGTAATACCACGATTACCGCTTAAGTCAACAGGCTTTACAACAACCGGAAACTGAACACCGTCCAGTTCTTCATCTGTAAGTTCATCAGATAAAAAATAGTCATCAGCAATCGGTGCACCAACTTCCCTACAAAGCGTCTTGAAATCAGCTTTGTCTCTTGAATAATGCCAAGCCTCTGGTGTACAATACGATGGCAATCCAAGTTTTTTACAGAGTGCCATTGTCATTTCTAGGTTGAACTCGCTAACCCCACACATTACCGCACTAACACCAACTTCACGACATTTTTGTTCTAAAACGTCCAATTCTCCAGTATTGATCATCCAATATTCATCTGATATTAGCTTGGCTGTAGATATCTCTGGTGGCAAATAGTCCGTAACAATAGTATAAACGCCTTGAGACTTTGCATATTTAACAATTTCCTCACTTGCTAGGCTGGTACCCAACATTAGCAGTTTTTCCATATGAATCAATCCTCCCAATATTATCTATATTGATTTTGCTACAAATGAACCAACTGCTAATAATTATACTTTAAGAGTCTCAATCTGCCAACCGACTGTAGGTTTACCTCTCTGAGGCAAAATATTTTTTTAACTCAAAATGACAAAACCTGACAAACTCACATGAATAATGTCAGTCTATCAGGTTTCGTTTTTTAGCAATTTCAAAAATATCGTAAATTTCTTGTCCCATAGTTTTCTTGATGAAATGACAGAAACAAGTTACATCGAATACATTTTCGGTATTTGTGACAGAAAATGTAACCATACCATTTCCCATTGGCTCGATATAAAGCAAATTATCTTCGACCAGTTTCTCTATTTCCTTGATATCGGCAATTCTCTTATAGTATTTCTTTGGAAAAAAAGCAATTGGAACACAAGCCCGTGAATGATTACAGCTTTTTATTGATTCAATCTTACTGTATTTATTAACAACAACTCGATTATATCCACGTTTGCTCCATGATGATAAGATAGTAATCCCATTCATTCTTGACATTGCTCTCTGAAAGTATTTTGTGAGGTTAGGACCATATACAAACGGATTATCATATACAACCATAGTATTCTCAAAAAAGGGCAATTCATATTGATTCTCCGACAAAAAATGTAGATGAACACCAATACTTTCACCAGCGCCAACTTCTTTTTCAATGAAATCCATATCTCTTTTCGAGCAAGCTATATAGATATTCCTAATTCCAGCCAGAAGAAAATAGCTCAAGAAAAAGTAAACCAGTGGTTTACCATACACCAAGGAGCCTGAAAAAACTTCATCATTGTTGACGTTCAGAATCAAATGTCCTACCCAAGGCTCTTCAAGGTAAGAAATATTTCCTTCGAGGAGATTATCAACATCACAATTCAAAAATAACGATAGTTTCGTTATAATGGAAATATCCGGTACGCTTAAACCTCGTTCCCATTTTGATACAGCCTTATCTGTAACATTAAGATAGTCTGCAACTTCATGCTGCGTATATCCAGCTTTTATTCTAAGTGTTTTTATCGCTGAGCCAACCTTAGCAGGGTTCATTCTAACACCTCCATTACTTACCTATACAACTCTCTTCAAGCTGTAACTATAGCAGGAGCACTGGAAAGATGATAAAATTGAAATAAGTAGATTACTCTGTACCCCCCCATAATTTTACAAATTCTTCCTTTAAAATTGAATAAGAATCCATATTAATAAACACACCATTTTTATACTTAGATTTGCGCTTAGTTCCTTCTTTTATGAATCCGCACTTCTCATATAATCTGCGTGCACGTTTATTATCTTCAACAACAGTAAGTTCTATCCTATGTAGATTTAAATTAAAAAACGCATGTCGAAGCATCTCATTAACAGCGAAAGTACCAATGCCTTTCCCTTGATTTTCCTTTAAGCCAATCATGATATGAAATTCAGCACATCCATTCAATTGATCAATGGAAACGAGACTGACAAGCCCAAGAATATTGTCCTTTTCGTCATCTACAATAGCACACCGAACCTGTGTACTGCGATTATTCATATAACTAGCAAACCAATTCTTGTCGACATTCATATTAATGTAACGAAAAGGTGCTCCTAAGTTCGATATTAATTCAGGATCATTTCTCCATGTGTTGATAACTGGAATATCTCTCTCTTCTATTTCACGTAATCTGTACATTTAATCACCCGCAAACAATTACTTATCTATTCCCATACATCTTATCATAATAATTCTGATACTCTCCGCTGATGATTTCTTCCCACCAGTCACGGTTTTCTAGATACCATTTTATCGTCTTCTTAATACCATCCTCGAACTTAGTCTCGGGCAGCCAACCAAGTTCATTATGAATCTTAGTCGGATCGATGGCATAGCGCATATCGTGACCTTTTCGGTCGGTTACATAAGTTATCAGGCTCTCAGGCTTGCCAAGCTCCTTACAGATAAGCTTAACGATATCAATGTTGCGCATCTCGTTGTGACCGCCAACATTGTAAACCTCGCCTATTCTTCCGTTATGTATTATAAGATCGATAGCTTTACAGTGATCCTCTACATAGAGCCAGTCGCGGACGTTGATACCCTCACCATAAACCGGGAGCGGCTTATCGTTAAGAGCGTTCGCTATCATCAGCGGAATCAGTTTTTCCGGGAAGTGATAGGGACCGTAGTTGTTTGAGCAACGGCTGATGGTTACAGGCAGTCCGAATGTTCGGTGATATGCAAGTACAAGCAAATCTGCTCCTGCTTTTGAGGATGAATAAGGTGAGCTTGTATGTATCGGCGTCTCTTCTGTAAAGAACAAATCAGGACGATTGAGTGGGAGATCTCCGTAAACCTCGTCTGTGCTTACTTGGTGATAGCGGATGTTACCATACTTTCTGCAGGCGTCCATCATTACGCTCGTGCCGATGACATTTGTTTGAAGGAAGACAGAGGGATCTTCGATTGAGCGATCTACATGGGACTCTGCTGCGAAGTTTACAACAATATCTGGCTCCTCATCTTCAAATATCTTATAAATTGCTTCTCTGTCGCAGATATCCGTCTTATAGAACTTAAAGTTCGGGTTGTCCATTACGGTTTTCAGCGTGGAAAGGTTGCCAGCATATGTAAGCTTATCTATACATATAATCCTGTAGTCTGGATGTACTTTAATCATATGGAAGATGAAATTGCTTCCGATAAATCCGGCGCCTCCGGTTACTATGATAGTTTTAGTCATATAATATCCTCTCAATAAACAAGTTTATCTTCTGCCACCCGCATCAGATGCTCGCCATACGGAGATTTGCCGTATAGCTTTGCGGATTCAATCAGTTCATCCTTTGTAATCCATCCTTCAAAGAAGGCTATTTCCTCCGGAGCTGATATTACAACTCCCTGACGATTCTGAACTGTCTGAACGAAGGTACTTGCTTCCATCAAACTGTCCATAGTACCTGTGTCAAGCCATGCAAAACCTCTTCCGAGAATTTGCACTTTCAGCTTTTCCACATCTAAGTATAAACGATTCAAATCTGTGATTTCTAATTCTCCACGAGCAGAGGGCTTTACCTCATGTGCTTTTTGAGCTACACCCTTAGGATAAAAATATAAGCCGGTAATGCAGTAATTACTCTTGGGTTTTTTAGGCTTTTCTTCGACAGAAATAACCTTCTTATCCTTATCAAACTCAACAATTCCAAAGCGTTCGGGGTCTCTTACATAATAGCCGAAAATCGTAGCATTTCCTTCGTCTGCATTCTTGACAGCATCTGCAAGGTTCTTGCGGAAATAGCCACCATAGAAGATATTATCCCCCAACACCATTGCGCAGGAATCGTCCCCGATAAAGTCTTCACCTATAAGAAATGCCTGTGCAAGACCGTCAGGGCTGGGCTGTACTCGGTATGACAGGTGTATGCCGAAATGGCTGCCGTCGCCGAGAAGCTCCTCAAATCTTGGCGTGTCTGTTGGAGTTGAAATGATAAGGATGTCTTTAATACCTGCAAGCATGAGTGTGCTCAGCGGGTAGTAAATCATCGGCTTATCGTATATTGGCAGAAGTTGCTTGCTTGTTACCCTTGTTAGTGGATACAGTCGGGTTCCGGACCCGCCGGCTAAGATTATTCCTTTCATTTTGTCCTCCGATTCTTATGCAAGAATGATATCACAAATTCTATCGACGTCTTCCAAGCTCAAATCCGCATATAATGGTAAAGTCAAGACACGCAGAGCGAGATGCTGAGCAACAGGTGTTTTCTCAACGCCGGCAGTGGGATAGTTACGGTAGCACTCAAAACTATTTGTAAGCGGGAAGAAATATTTTCTTGCTGTAATCCCCTGCTCCTGAAGCTTTTCAAATATCTCATTACGGGTGTATTTGTATCCATCGAAGACTACCGGGAAGTAGGCATAGTTTGATTCTACATTCTCCTGAACAACGCTCAGCTTGATTCCTTCAACTCCGGAAAGACGTTCGCAGTAATGCTCGACAACCTTCTTGCGCTTAGCTATTTCATCATCAAGATGCCTAAGATTGCAGATACCCATAGCCGCCTGGAATTCATTCATTTTAGCATTGCCGCCCACATATGACACTTCTTCAGGACCATGTATGCCGAAGTTTTTCTGGTCGTTGAGAAGCTGAACGAGGTTGTCGTCCGAATAGCAAACCGCTCCACCCTCAATAGTGTTGAACACCTTGGTGGCATGGAAGCTGAACATAGACATATCGCCGAAGCAGGCAGAAGAAACTCCCTTATATTTAACTGCAAAAGCATGGGCTGCGTCATATATGACTTTCAAGCCATACTTCTTTGCTATTCTGTCTATCTCTTCAACATCGCAGAGATTGCCATATACGTGGACGGGCACTACGGCAACAGTACGATCAGTAATCAGTGCTTCAATCTTATGTACGTCAATGGTATAGTCTTGATCATTGACATCGCAGAAAACAGGGACCAACTTGTTCCGCACGATGGCATGGGTCGTCGAAGCAAAGGTGAAAGGTGTTGTAATAACCTCGCCTCCGACAGGAAGATTCAGTGCTGCGATAGCATTTTCAAGTGCCAGATGACCATTTGTATAGAGAGTCACATGAGAAATGCTCAGATAATCCTCAAGCTCTTTTTGCAGTTGCTTATGCTTAACGCCCATGTTTGTTAGCCAATGGGTGTCCCACAGTTCTTTTATTTCGTTTATGTATTCCTCGTATGTGGGCATGGAGGAACGGGTGACAAGAATTTCGTTATTCATTACAACTCTCCGTATCGTTTTATTGCCTCTACCATATATTGCATATCATCAATACAGTATCGCTGATCAATTGGCAACGGCAGGATATTGCTTGCCATGTCATTTTCTAAATCTTCTGTTGATGTCAATTCAAAGACCGCCGGCCACAAGGTAGGAATGTAAATCTTGTTTGTCTGAAGCCTCTTCCTGATCTCTGACCCATTCTCAACTAATAGCGGATACATAAACGTTGCATTAGAAAGCTTTAGCCTATTCAGATTACCGAGTTTCCCACTTAGATATTCAAAGTTTTTAAGCCTTATCTCCTTAATTCTATCGTAATCAATTGCATGAAGAAGGTTCCACGTTAGCTTAGACATCTTTTTTATAGGCTCAGAAATAAAAAACTTATTATTATCGTTATACTCACCATAGAATTCATTAGCTGTCCGCTCATAGCGTCCCAGAAGGAAATGCATACGATTGAAGGATTCATCCTGAGGAAATTCATCATCCAGCAGTTTATCTGTATACAAAAGTGCACCATCTGCTACGCCAAACCATTTTCTGCAAGTATAGAATGTATCGATACCCGGAAGCGGGTCTTCAAAATAACCATTGGCTTGGTCGACAATGACTCGTTTATACTTATCGACGTACCTCTTAATTTCATCATTACTAAGCTGCCCATAGAAATTAACAAGGTAGAGCCACTCATCATTAGATAGTGTCAAATCGATAGGTTTAAAATCCATTCCAATGTGATAGTACGACTTCTCTACACCCTCGCGTTCACAGACATTAATTATCGAATTACAAATGAAATACGGCACTTTCAGCTTTTTGATTTTTCTGCTCTTAAATAAGTATGCTAAAGCATTTCTTCCACAATTAAGAGCGACTGCATCTTCGTGAAGCATTGGAAGATGGTATGAATCCAATTCTATGTAACCACCAATCTCCTTCATACTTCCTCCTGTAAAACCACCTTCACATAATCACTCATGTTCTGAAGATAATTATGCATTTCTTCCTCGCAATAAAACTTAAAGAAAATAATCCCTATTGCGTCAGATGCATTTGCAAAGTAATTTACTTTATCGCCAGGTTTCTTATATATATTCTTACGGATGATAAACTTTTCAATCTTGTGGGAGAAATCAACACATTTGAAAGTACCCTCACGTTCAGAATGTAGATTTAAGGTTGCGTAATATGGATGACCATCGCCATAACTGCCTTCAATCGTTTCTCCCATCGCTGCTCTTATTGACATTTCAACCAAATCACATCCGAAAATCATACCAAGGAGATCAGGAATCATATTACCACCGTTCCTTGGTCCAACGTCTATTGGAAAAACTCGATTATTTTTATCAATAATCAATTCAACATTCATTGGTCCGAACTTGATTCCCAACTCTGTAATCATCCTTTGGAGCGTATTTTTCACAGCTTGAAGATCCTGACTTTCCAATAATAACGGATAGCTCTTCCCCACCGGAACCAATGGGTTTACATTATTATCCCGATGGCAATTCATAAGTCCCCATTGGATAATCTCTCCATCAGAAACAAATATGTCGCCCCCGATAAGATAAGGATGTTTTTTCTCAATAAACTCTTCAATAATAATACGATGTAAACGTGAGAAAGTAAATGCAAAGTCTATGGCTGAATCCAAACCAGCCAAATCTCTTAGTACTGTAGCACCTTTACTTCCAGAAGAATCTACAGGCTTGATAATGATTGGGAGAGAAAAGTTTTTTATATCAGTGATAACCTCTTCCTTGCTTTTAAATCCAGCAGCCCTTGGTGTGTTGAATTTATGTATTGAAAGAAAATCTCTGAATATATCTTTATTACATAGAGTCTCAACAGCTTTATATGGATTAGTAGGCAGCCCCATCTTCTCAGCGACATAAGCTGCAGTCGGAGCCGCTGGGTCAGATGCATAGGCTATAATATAGCTTATATGCTCATCTTCTGCAATCTTAAGAACTGCATCTTTATCTGTCGTACTTGTCTGATAAAACTTATCTGCGTAATATTGTCCGGGATTATCAGGAAGGTAATCACACAACAACGTGTAAAGTCCTAGTCTCTTTGCTGTTTCTATAGCAATTACTTGCTGTGAAGAACCACCTAGTAAAAGAATTTTTTCCATATTGCTATTCCTGCTTATAACTATATTTTTTCATAAGATACTGTTTCTTTTCTTCTGGACTTAAGCGTTTAGTATGATCAAAATCATTCCTATGCTTTTCCAAATATTCATCTACAGTTTCAATCACACGCGCTGGGACGCCTACAGCAATTGAATTATCCGGTATATTCTTCGTAACAATTGCTCCACAGCCTATAATGCAATTTGATCCGATCGTAACATTCGGCATAATAACTGTGTTATGACCGATATGGACATTATCTCCCACAGTAATGGTTCCAAACAAGTCCACATCATCTAATTCATCGTATAAGCCTCTTAGCACCCACACTCCACCATCATGCGTTATAAAACTGACATGTTCATTTATCCGCACATGTTTGCCAAGCTTTATAAGGTATGGCTCTGAACCAAGTGAAGCTGAATAATATATTTCAGCATCTTCTCCTATTTGGCTGCCAAGTCTTCTCCAATAATCGGCAGGATTTTTATAATGCAGAATTTTCATTATTATTTTCTTGACCATCCACATATCTCCCACTCCCTAATATCGTTAATGTATCTTATTTCTTAACACATATAATTTTATAGTAGACAGAATATAATCAAAAGCTTCAATCTTGAAAACTTTTGAAAGTAATATATATATAACCGCCCCCATAGGAACTTGAATACATAATGTCAGCGGATCTGAAAAGCCAAGCAGTTGAATCGGATACACGCATAGCCCCATAGCTAAAGCAATTGCGACACTAGGCAATATATCCTTTAATTGCTCTAGATAACTGTAATTCAAAAGCTTTTTATTAGGCCAGCTGTTTATTACTTGATTTAATATACTCACAAAAAGTGCACTCAACGCCATAGCCCAGACGCTTATCCAAGCGGTACTAAGCAAGAACACTAATCCAATGACCTTTTTGATTATTTCCAGCTTCAAATATATATCGCTTCGTCCAAGAGCCTTAATCGCATTTAGGTTTGCAGTGTGAATTGGATAAAACATATAAGTTATGCAGAATATAATCATATACGGCACACACGGAAGCCATTTTTCAGTTAGAATCAAACGTACAAGCGGAGTCCCTGTAAATACTAGCCCCATCATCAGAGGAGCAATAATATATATACTGGTTTTGATAGCCCTACGAGTCATTGCTCTAACTCTTTCTACATTTTCTTGCTCTTCCGACATTGAGGGCAAAAGAACGCTATCTATAGAAGTATTAACATTCGTGATAACAAAATTCGGAAACGTGTGTCCCCTGTTATATTGCGCTAGGTCTGCAGTAGTATATATTTTTCCTATAAGAAGCTGCCTGATTTCCGTTTCGATCTGATTAATCAGACTTGATGCAAGAAGTTTCCATCCGTAGCTAAACAGACCCTTTAAACGTTCAAATGAAAACATACACTTAGGTCTCCACTTGACAGTAATCCAAAGAATGATAGTATCAACTGTAGCATTAAACAATTGCTGCGCCACTAAAGCCCACACACCGAATCCAGCATATGCCATTGCTATCCCTATGCAAGCTGCGCCAAGAGTTCCACCCAATGTTGCAAAAAAGAACCTTTTGAACTGCATAGTCTTACTAACATAAGCCTGCTGCACATTTTTCACTCCTGAAATTACCAGTGTTAAACTCAGGACTCTAATCACGGGTGTTAATCCTGTATCATTATAAAATCTCGCAATAACAGGCGCGACTAAAAACATTAAAAGATATAGAATACAACAAACTATAATATTGAAATAAAATACAGAAGAAAAATCCAAAGCATCTGCATTTTTCTTTTGAATCAATGCATTTCCCAGTCCACTGTCTACAAAAACCTGAAGTATTGTTGTAAAGACTGTTACAATCGCAATGGTTCCATAAATTTCAGGCGCGAGAATGCGTGCAAGAACAATCTGCACAACAAATGATACGCCCTGCGCACCACATCGTTCTAAAAATCGCCAAAAGAAATTGTCAATTACTTTTTTGCTATCCATGTAATTACTTCCTATTCCTTATTTCCAATGGAGTAACGTACTCAACTTATATGACACATCCCTAAAGGCGTATATACGATTCATGAGACTATGATTGTTTATAAATGTTTTTTTATGATTTACCTCTTGCCTAAAAATGTAATCCGGATCAATTGCTTTATTCGCGTAAAAACAATATGAGTCAACGCATCGTTTGATATATTCATCCTCGGACATATGAAGTACCTGCTCAATAAATGGAATTATAGCTTTACCTTTTTCTGTAGATGTTGTCATATTAGCTGCTTCCGGAAGTAAACCATATACTTCACAAGCATCTTCACAAAAATTACGTGCCGGGATAGAAAGAACACCATTTACAGCTCCTACTCCAACAGAACCGGCAACACTAACATTTAAATGCATATCCTTCAGAATTTGTGGTAAATTGTCCTTACTAACCTCACCGTGAAGTATGACACCTTTTTGTGCATCTGCTGACAGCTTATTTATCGTAGCGTCTACCAGTTCTTTTCCAGTTCCGTAACCAATAATATGCAAAAAAAGATTCGGGTATTGCGCCTTCATTTTCCCATATGCTTTAATCAATCCCAACAAATAGTTTTTATGCGGAAAATCAAATCTGGATATCGAAACTATATTGAAGATTTCACGTTGTGCTCTTTTCTTTAATAGATGCATATCAAGGTTAAGAGGAGCATCTATTTCTTTTATTAATTTGTCATCCCTATCTTTTACATGAAGACCATAATGATTTTCAAAAGACGTAATTTGCAATTCAGCGCAAAATCGCACTGCATCCATATCAACCCAATTTTTCATCAGCTTTTGAACAGGAGTATATAATTTCTTGCGAATGAAACCATAATAATACTCTTCTATAAAATAATAGCGACCTTTTGTATTTGCTACTATATAAATTGGATTAATGGTTATATTAGGAAATTCATCGCATAATTTCAATGCATTATCCATGTCGAATGGTGTGAATGATATAGCTGTTACTTGCTCATTCTCGCTAAATGTTATCTCTCCATGTTTCCATTTTCCTGTTATACATCTTCGTGATGGAATCATTTCAACATTTTTATAAACAAATTCCTTGAATCCATCTGCTATAATCATAGGAGTCTTATGAAGCCATATCACCCTATATCCTTGTTTCACAGAATACCGCATAAGGCTAAAGCTTATATTTTCAACTCCGCCTGTGTTAAGCGCAGGAAAATTTACCACTAAGGTTTTCAATTTTTATTTCATCCCCGTTTCAAAAAAGAGATTCCCAACGTTCAGCTATATTATCTAATGACAACTCAGTTCTTATTTTCTGTGCCTCTCTACTGAGATGTCGTGAAAGTTGTTGATCCATTGCGATTTTCTTCATAGCTTCAGTAAGTGCTACTCTGTCACCAGCAGGAACAATCAACCCATTTTCACCATTCTTTATGATCATTCGAGCTCCACCACACGGACAATCTGTACAAATCGTTGGCAGTCCAATAGCCATAGCCTCCAGCATAGAGTTCGATAAGCCTTCATAATCCGAAGATGACACAAACATAGAGCTCTTTATAACCCGCTCATGTACATCAGCACAGTTTGGCAACAAGGTAACAGCATCATCCATACTGAATAATTTTATATATTCTATAATCTCATCCTTTTCAGGACCATCGCCATAAATAACCATTTTGTAATCTGGAAAATGTTTGAGAAAAGCCAAAAATGCATCGATCAGAAGCTTTAAATTTTTCTGCTCATTCAATCGGCAAAAATTAACGACAAGGTGATTTCGCTCCCCATACCAAGGCTGTGGCAAATCGTTTTTTATCGGGTTTGGTATAACTACACTGTGCGTTTGAACATTCTTAGGAAAATATGCTTTAGCATCAGGAGTCTGGCACACAACAGTATCACAGTGCTTATATAAATAATTTCTAATTTGATCCTTGCCAAACCCCGATCCTATTCTCGCAGGATCATTACGTTCAGAAACAATTACTTTCAGATTCAGTCCTCTTGCAGCTATGATTGTAGCAAGATTTACAAAATACTCAAAAGCAATAACAATATCAGGATGTTCAGCAATAAGTTCTTTTCTTATGGCTTTACTTTGCTTTAACAATGAAGACGAATCGCCTATTTCTATTACAGTTATTTCCTTTTCGATATGATATCTCTTTTTACCATCAAATACTATAATAGTAACGATATATCCCTTATTTACAAAATAATTTGCAAGAGATACCAATACCCTTTCTGCTCCGCCTCCAAAGAGATGGTTACATACAAAAACAATTTTTTTCATTTTACCTCACAATATTAATTAAAACGGGAAGAAAAACTCATACTCACCCATTCCAGATACCATTGTCGTTCTTTCACTAAAAACAAGATACGCTCTGAAAAGCATATATAAAGCAAAAACTATCCATGTAAATGATTTGTACCTGACTTTTACGCCATGCTTTATTATTCCAGAACTATACAGAACTTCAGGGATAAATAGCACATATAATGAGAGCAGTAAGAATTCCATTCTTTCTATAACAATGAATCGATAGCTCAATACGTTAAACAGCAAACTACTAAGCGAAAAAATAAATATCCTGTTTTTTTGGCTTTCGGTCAGGTCATATTTCAACATCATATATATTAAAAATGCGAGTGGCGCATATAGTATTATAATCATAATTCCGCTACCGCTGAAGGTATTAGTCGCATAGTTATTGTAATGGAAACCGGCTATTGACCTTTGAGCAATACTATAAATTTGTCCCGAAAAAAATCCAACAGCTATATATGATATAAAGAGTAACGTTTTTACAAGATTTGATGCTCTTTTTGAACGCTCGAGAAAATACAAGGCAAGAAACACCGGAATAAAAATATAAACTGCATTATGTAACTGTCCTGCAATAATTAGAAGTATAATCGGTATAATGTATTTATGCCGATTCATAAAGTATGCCATTGCCATAAAAACAACTGACATAGCAATTGCCAGTGATAAAAGATAAAATGAGGGGAGATAAGCCAGCGTCATGTATGCAAATACCGCATACCCGACAATTATCTTATTCCGAACACTGTATATTGCCAAGAAGGTAAATAATATAGTAAGCGTTTTTAAAATAAAAATAACCTGATCAGCATTGCCCCCAACAATCTGCTTAATTACAACGCACAGCAAACCGAATCCGGACTCTACTGACCATATCGAAGTAAAAGTACTCCACGATTCTTGACGAATAATATAATAGTAATTATTATAATCAACACCTATTTTTGTGAATGCTATAAAAAGCCATGCAACCAGAATTGCTGCACAAAAAGGTGTTTTGCGAAATAAAGACGTTGTCTCTCCATTATCATTTGTTACCATTTTTTGAGATACAAAACCTAATACCGTTGTAACGACGATAATTCCTATATATAAGGCTAAAGTTATAGTATGACTCATCGTTAATCCTCTTCATTTCCATACTTTATAATTCTTTCCTTAACACTAACCATAGTGTATTTATCTAGGATGTCTAAAATAGCGAATGTGTTAGTATATTATCACCAATTGTTACTGAACTATATATCACACATCCAGTGTTCTGGAGATAATTTTTGCCTACTCATGCAGCATCATTGCGTTTAGATACGCTTACATTTGGTAAAATTCAACAACAAGACAAAATCATAACAATTTTCATAATACTAAATGAAACTATATGATATGGTATAATACTACTTCTAGAATTTAATAAGTAAAATTTGTCTACTAGTATCATTCAATCATATTACTTTAATTTCCTTATCTAACAAATTTGCTTTTACATCATGAAGCACGATAGTTTTGAGGTTATTACTGTTTTTACAATACATATTTAGCTAACAAAAAGTGTTCTGAATATCCTGTTTACAAATGAAGACAATATTTTCACTCATTGTATTGACAATTTAAAGTTGCAAATTACCTGCTTAGATGTAATAGCGATAACTCAGCAATTGTATTCCAAGAATAATGTTGACTGACATATGTTTTGCACCTATCGACATATTCATCTTTACTTGATGAATATTCCTGTGATGCCTTTTTAATGCTTTCAGAGATACTTTGTTTATCAAATTCAGTTCTCCATCCCAAGCGATTCTCAGATACCTCGTTAGCCACGTTAGTTCCAGGAGTTACTATACATGGATTACCATATCTCCATGCTTCAAGAATTGTCATTGGAAAGCCTTCATATCGTGAAGTAAGCAGCATAATACCACACTGCTCAAGGATGGCACTCTGCTCATTGCCATATATTGGCCCACAATTTACAACTTTAATAATATTATATTTCTTTATTCGTGAATTAACATAGTCACTATCTTCTTCTGTGCCTTTTCCATAAAGATGCAAGTTAATCGAAAATCCCTCATTCTCAAGAATGTCTAGCGCGTCGAACATACAGTCAAGTCCCTTATGGTTTACATCAAACCTTCCAATGAAATAGAAAAACCACTTTGCTCTTGAAACAATCTCTTTGCTTGCTTCAAGCTCCTTTATTCCATTCGGGATTACCAAATCATTTGACGTTTTAAATTGTGCGTCTGCTTTTTCACTTTCATTTAAAAAAATATATCCTTTAGCATTTTTCATGAATGAATGTAGGATAATGCGGTTTGCAATTATCTTTCTATATTTTGATTTCTGCAAAGCCGCTCTTCCAAACGAACCATGAGGCTCTATGAAATATGGAATTTTTCGTTTTATCAAATATTTATAAAGTTTTATGTACTCAAAATAATAGTGGCTATGAAATATAACAACATCTGGTTTGTAATCTTCAATGTAGTCATCGAATCTATTTCCTTTCAGCCTGTCAAAATACTCTGAACACATTTCCGCTGTATCTGCTTTTATAGAAAGGACTCTTGCTTCAAAACCATCAATCCTATTTTGCGCATTTACTAAATCTCGCAATACTACTGGGATTCCGCCCATGAGATTCAAATGAGTTGCTGTTATGTGTAAAAGCCTCATACTTATAACTCCTCATTATCTTTCAATCGTTTAATTACCCTTGCAGGAACTCCACCATAAATACAGCCTTCTTCAGTAAGACTCTTTGTTACTACTGCACCGGCAGCAATTATCGAGTTCTTTGCGATAATAACGCCAGCACAGATTGTAACATTTGAACCAACCCACACATTGTCTCCTATAACAACTGAATTATCAATATGTCTATCCTCGTCCTCTACTCGGTCAATCCATTCACTTGTATCAAGTCCCGTTGAAACTATAGTTACGCCATGAGAAAGGACATCGTAATTACCAATCGTAACACCACCAACAGCATTAATAAATATATTGTCATTGATGTGAACTTTATTTCCGAGTTTTAGCCGTTTTTTATAGTAAACCCTTGGCACTTCATAAAGCACCGCAGAAGCAAATTGAGGAAACAAAAGTTTGAAAATTGTCGTTTTAATTTTTCTATAAATACGTCCAATCATTTCATCATTTCCTCAAAAACTTCTTATAAACCCAATTCTGCAGTCCAACTGGCATAATATACATCCCAGTCTGTGCAACTGCAACTATTGTATAATCAAAAAAGCCTGAATATCCCATCTTCCAGAACTTCTTTATCGTTGCTATGTAGCTTTTTGTATTTTCCCAGCTCTTCCTTCTCTTTGCCAATTCATCAGAACTGCGGAACCACAAAAGAGCTTCATCTATATTTTCAGCCTTGCAACCGGAGAAAAGCATCCTACCAAACAAATCAACATCCTGATTGCGCTTTAAGTCACTGTATCCGCCCTGTTCAAGCACTTTGTTCCTTCTATACATTACTGCAGGATGATTGAAAGCTGAGCGCTTCTTCGCATAATTGTAGATAGCTTCTGTTGAAGTTGGAACTTTCCTCTGAGAGATTACATTTTCCTTATTACCAACAAACTCGTCAATATGACTTCCTACTATTGACAGCTCCGGCTTTTCCTCAAATCTCTTCAACTGCTTCTCACACCGATCAAGCTTGCTAATATCATCCGTATCCATACGGGCAACAAGCTCGTTCTTACAAGCCTTTAATCCTTCATTGAGAGCAAGACCAAGACCAAGGTTCTTCTCATTAATAACAATATTAAATAAATCCGGATAGTTGGTTGTATACTCATCGACTACAGTATATAATTCTGGCGTAAGTGGTCCATCCTCAACCAAAACTATCTCGTCAGGCTTTATGGTTTGGTTTATCATGGAATCCAAGGCAAGACGCAAATATTCCGGATGCTCTTTTTTATATAAAGACATTAAAACGCTATATGGTTTCATCTATATCTTAGACCCCTTAATCATATTAAGTGCTTCCGCCTGAAGCGCATCATACGTTTCCTTGCTAACCTTATCTTCCCTGAGCAATGCATCCCCATAATCGAGCGCAGTAGCATTCTCGCCATCTGTAATGCCTTCAGCCTTAATAAAAGCAGTTTTAATTGTTAGAAGCACTATCTTAATGTCGTTCCAAAAGCTAACATTCTCTATGTACTTCAAATCCCAATTCAGCTTTTCTTCCCACGTGATAGCATTGCGACCTTTAACCTGCGCCAAGCCACTTAATCCAGGCTTGGCAGTATGCCTCATCCTCTGCTCGTCAGTCATAAAAACCATATCTCTGACAAGCTGAGGACGTGGACCTATAATGCTCATATCGCCCTTAAAAATGTTGAAAGCCTCGGGAAGCTCGTCCAAAGATGTTGCACGCAAAGCCTTGCTGAATTTTGTGAGACGGATTTCATCAGGCAGAAGATTTCCGTTTTCATCTCTCTCATCCGTCATGGTACGGAATTTATACATATTGAATATGCGCTCACGACCGGTCTTAGGATCGATAATACCGGGTCTTGGCTGCTTGAATAGAACGGGCTTGCCCAGTTTAATTCTCACCAGTACAGCAATAATCGCATACAGCCAGCAGAAAACCACGATGGCAAGACCGGAACAGATGATATCAAGAATTCTTTTTATGTATTTTTCGTAGAAGCTTTGTTTACGTTGAAACTTCATCTACTTCAAATTCTCCTCACTCAAAACATCTATGAATAATCTCAATAATCCTATCCTGCTGATCCGGCATCATCTTATTATCACTCGGCAAGCAGCAGCCACGCTCAAATATATCCGCACCAACATCCTCAACACCGCCGGCAATATAAGCATTTGTTCTTGCCCTGCCATTGCCGTCAACAGTAATAAACGGATTCATTCTGTACATCGGCTGCATATGCATAGGCTTCCAGATTGGTCTTCCCTCTGCATTGATGCTTGCGATAGCCTCCAGAATCTCAGTCGGACAGCTCTTGCCGTGCTCTGGAATGTACAATGCCCTGCTGTCGTCCCTTACCTGTTTGCACATAGCTTCTTTATCTATTATCAGCGCACTGAGCCAATAGTTAGGCTCGCATCCATCTATAATCGGATTCATTGAGATTGGCAGATCTTTAAGACCATCTCTGTATCTCTCATAAATCGCCTTTTTCTGAGCGATATGCTCTTTGAGATACGGATACTGTCCCCGGATAACTCCTGCAATAACATTGCTCATGCGGTAGTTATAGCCGACCTCCTCGTGCTGATACCATGCGGCATTCTCACGAGCCTGTGTAGACCATTTTCTTGTCTTGTTGGCATCCTCTATACTGTTTGTAAGCAGACATCCGCCTGCACTACCGGTTATTATTTTGTTTCCGTTATAGGATAGAGCCGAGTAGTCGCCGAAGGATCCGCACTGATGACCTTGCCATGTTGCTCCCATTGCTTCTGCAGCGTCTTCTATGAGAAGCGCACCATGAGCTTCACAGATTTCCTTGATTCTTCTAATGTTATTCGAGAAGCCGTACAACTCAGCACACACAACTAATTTCGTGTCGGGATAAATCTCAAAAGCCTTTTCCAAAGCTACAGGATCCATGTTCCAAGATTCTCTCTCGGTATCGATAAACACCGGGATACCACCCTCGTAAACAACCGGATTCAAAGTTGCATCAAAGGTCATATCCGTGCAGAAAACGTGCTTGCCTTCCACAGCTCCATGACCGATAGCAGGCTTTCCATAGAGCCTCTCCCCTGCAAGCTTCACACACAGATGAAGTGCGGCAGTACAGCACGAAAGACCAACAGCGTACTTTACCTCTGCCTTCTCGGCGGCTATCCGTTCTACCTCGTTGATGTTTGCACCTACGGTAGACATCCAGTTGGTTTCGTATGCTTCGGTTATGTATTTCAATTCATCACCGTGCATGGTCGGGCTTGACAGCCAGACCTTTTTTTCAAACGGCTTTATTTCGTTATTTTTTAGGTACATTTTTGAGTTACCTCTCATATTTAATACAGATGTATATCATACAGGATTCTGTGCGCTATAAAATCGAACCGACAAAGCATAAAAATCTATTCCTACACAGCCGCTTCAATATCGTGAAACGCCTTCCGCATACACTCAGCCATATGTAAAATCAATAAATAAAGAAATCCAATCAAAGCCGAAATTATATATAGTCATACTAGTCACATATTAAAGAAATGAGAATTAATAAACTTTCAGGCAAAATCATTGGATTTTATGTCTTTAATTATACATCACTGCCTGTTTTATGTCAAGAGAGAATTCTAAATTAAAGTATGCCTTTTTTTACAGCAAATATTGTTATATTTCACCAAATACTGAGGTGAATTATAAAAAGAACACATCGGATTGTGGTTCCGATGTGTTCTTGTACTATTTATAGTTTGATTTTTGGAAATGATAGCGAAGGATGCTGATTAATTTTGAGGATTGACGGCTTGATATCTTCCTAATCAAAGTCCGTAAAACAGCTTAATCTCTCCTGAAAATATCCCTAGTATAAACCTTATCCTTAACATCATCCAAGCAAACATCATACCTGTTCGCAATAATGGCATTGCTCTGCTTCTTGAATTCGTCAAGATTATTTACTACCCTGCTTCCGAAGAAGGTTGTTCCATTCTCGAGCGTTGGCTCATAGATAATAACCGTCGCGCCCTTGGCTTTAATGCGCTTCATAACGCCCTGAATGGATGACTGACGGAAGTTATCTGAGTTTGACTTCATTGTAAGGCGATATACGCCGACAACGACTTCCTTCTCCTTTGATTCGTCATAGCTGCTGTTAGCTTCGTATGCCCCTGCTATCTCGAGCACACGGTCAGCAATAAAGTCCTTCCTTGTGCGATTCGATTCTACAATAGCTTCGATAAGGTTTTCTGGGACGTCCTGATAGTTCGCCAGCAGCTGCTTTGTATCCTTCGGCAGGCAGTATCCACCGTAGCCGAACGATGGGTTGTTATAGTGAGAGCCGATTCTTGGGTCAAGGCAGACACCATTGATGATAGCCTGAGTGTCAAGTCCCTTCATTTCGGCATAGGTATCTAGCTCGTTGAAGTAAGATACACGGAGCGCAAGGTAGGTGTTTGCAAACAGCTTGACAGCCTCCGCCTCGGTGAATCCCATGAACAGGGTGTCTATGTCTTCCTTGACAGCGCCCTCATGCAAAAGCTGTGCAAATGTGTGCGCGGCTTCTACCAGTCTGGGGCTGTCCATATCAGTGCCGACTATGATTCTTGAAGGATAGAGATTATCATACAAAGCCTTGGATTCACGCAGGAATTCCGGGCTGAAAATTATGTTGTCGGTGTGATACTTTTCCCTGACAGAAGCAGTATATCCAACAGGAATCGTTGACTTGATAACCATAATAGCGTTGGGATTAACCTTCAAAACCAGCTCGATTACAGACTCAACAGCAGATGTATCAAAGAAATTCTTCTTGCTGTCATAGTTGGTTGGAGCGGCTATTACTACGAATTCCGCGTCCTTGTAGGCAGCTTCACCGTCTAAGGTAGCGGTAAGGTCAAGCTCCTTTTCCGCTAAGTATTTTTCAATGTATTCATCCTGTATGGGAGACTTTTTGCTATTGATAAGCTCCATGATATCTACCGCCATTACGTGGTTGTGCTGTGCCAGCAGAGTGGCAATTGATAATCCTACATAGCCGGTGCCGGCTACTGCGATTTTCTTGTTCATATGCTTTATCTCCTCGATTATTATACCTTATAGAATTCCTTGTACCACTCAGCAAATCTTCTGAGACCTTCTCTAAGACTGGTACTCGGCTTGAAGCCGTAATCTCTCAGAAGTGGCTCACAATCCGCATAGGTTACGGGGACATCACCCGGCTGCATGGGGACGAGCTCCCTGTGCGCCTCGAAATCATAATCCTCAGGTAACACCTTCGCGCGGATAAGCTCCTCCTGCAGGATGGTTACGAAATCGAGCAGATTCTCGGGGTTCTGGTTACCGATGTTGTAAACGTCATAGGGCGGAACAGGGAGCCCATCCTCCCCTACCTTGCGTTCAGGAGCGCCGGTCATTACTCGTTTAACGCCCTCAACTATATCATCAACATAGGTGAAGTCGCGCTTGCAATTGCCGTAGTTGAAAATCTGGATGGTTTGACCCTTCAAAAGCTTGTTGGTAAAGCCGAAGTAAGCCATATCCGGGCGCCCCGCAGGACCGTAGACCGTAAAAAATCTCAGACCGGTGGATGGTATATTATACAGCTTTGAATAAGCATGGGCAAGAAGCTCGTTCGACTTCTTGGTTGCGGCGTAGAGAGATACGGGGTTGTCCACCTTATCATCGGTGCTGTACGGTACTTTCTTATTAGAGCCGTAGACCGAGCTGGAAGATGCATATACCAGATGCTCAACACCCTTTGCACCGTTATCATAGGAATGGCGGCAGGCTTCAAGGATATTATAGAAGCCGATGAGATTGGAGTTGACATATGCATCCGGGTTGGTGATGGAATAGCGCACACCGGCCTGAGCGGCAAGGTTTACGACAACATCAGGATGGTAGGTGTTGAAGATATCATCAATAGCCGCGCGGTCGGCAATGTCTCCCCTGACAAAATTATAGGAGGATTCAGAATGTACGGCGGCTTCCTTTTCGATTTCGGACAAGCGCCATTCCTTTATTGAAACGTCGTAGTAGTCGTTCATGTTGTCTATGCCCACAATTTTTATGGGCGACTGAGTTTTCAGCAACTCCAAAACAAGGTTAGAGCCGATAAATCCGGCAGAACCTGTTACAAGCACGGTTTTGTTTTTAAGTTCAACATTCTTTTCTTTCATTTTGTTATTCCCCGATATTCATTTTTTATTTTTGTGTAGCTTTCAAGATTTCCGACATCATATCGGCTTCCGGGCATCTCCATTGCATATACAGGAGATTTTGTCAATAGCCATGCGATAAAGCTTCCGGGAGCATCTACTCCGCAACCGTCGGCAATGGCTTCACCGATTTTTTTGCTGTCCTCTTTAGAATAGTAGTAGAACGGCGGGCAGCACCATTGGGTTTTGGGCTGAGTGGGCTTTTCCTCCATGCCGATAACACGGTCGCCGTCAATCTCCAAAACTCCGCGCTTGGGAAGGGTCTCTTTCTTTTCTTCCCAATATCTCATAACGCAGGAGGCGTTCTTTTCCTGACAGAAATCTAAGAACTTAGTCAGTGAGAAGTCAAGCACGTTATCTCCGGCAAGAACCATCATATCATCATTGAGACCGAGCTTATTAACGGCAAACTCGATATCCTTCACCGCCCCGAGGCGGGTTTCATTCGAGGATGTGCCGTCGTCGACAACGGTTATTTTATAATCCTTATCCTTTGCCCAATCCTCGAAATGATGGGCAAATTTGTGATTCGATATTACAACGAATTCATCTATAGCATTGGCAGTGCGCAAATCGTCGATAAGCCAATCGACAATCGGCTTTCCACCTACCTCTAAAAGAGGCTTCGGAAAATTCTCGGTTAAAGGGTAAAGGCGGGTTGCATATCCCGCGGCAAGAATCAAACATTTCATATATTTTCACCATCCATAACAAAATCAGCAGAATTATTTACAGATTTACGCCGTCAGCGCTGTGGCAGATATGTGCGCTGTACTTCCCTTTCATTTCGGGAAAAGCCTCGAGATATTCCCGCTCGACCTGCTCTAATATGCTTTCCTCATAAGCAGGGTCAATGAGCGCCATGCAGCAGCCCTTAAAGCCCGCACCAGAGAAGCGCCCGCCATAGATTCCTTTTGTATGGGTCATTATTTCATAAAGCTTGATAAGCTCGGGCGAGCCGGTTTCCCAGTTTACTATTGAGGACCGTCCGCTCTCGAATGAAAGGCGACCGAATTCCTCGATATCTCCCCTTCTCCAAGCCTCAGCACCCTTCTGAACACGGTGATATTCGGTATACCAATGCTCGGCGCGCTTAGCCCAGTTTTCCGGGAGCTTATCTTTATATTCGAGATAGACCTCATATGGAACATCCCGCAGATTGGTCTCTTCAAACTTGCCATAGTCCATGCCGGACAGCGCCTTAAGAGCATAGGCAGCGGAGCGGCATTCATCCACCCTCATATTGAACTTTGAGGAAGCCAGCGAGCGCTCAAGTCCGGAGAAGAAGATGGCAATCTCGTACGGCTTCATAGAGGACGCTGTGGGGATAAGCTCATAGCTGTCATCCTTAGTGTCAAGATAAAGCAGCTGATCCTTGCGGCAATAAACCTCGCAGGACTGGTCGAGCTTTCCGCAGGACACGCCTACATACTTATTTTCCGCTTCCTTTGAGATGCTGATCATCTCCTGCGCGGTAAGCTTGATATTGTTCAAAGCCGACAGAGCTGACAGGAAGGTGATAATCACGGCAGCGGAAGACGAAAGTCCGCCGATGGGAAGCTCACCGTCTATAACAGCGCAGAGTCCGACGCGCAGAGGATATCTCGAATTAAGCGCGATAGTCGCACCGCGAAGGTGGTCTGCCCAGTCGTTCTCCTTCTGCGGAGGCACCTCCATAACGTGCCATTGCGCGCGTTTGGGGAATTGCAGGGACTGGATTTCTATTACGCCGTTCTGCTTCGGGCCGTATGCCATGTAGATGCCTTTATCGATTGCGAAGCCGGTTATCTTGCCAAGCTGATGGTCGGAGTGAGCGCCGAGAGGGCAGATGCGGTAAGGTGTGAATGCTACACTTTGTGGCTTCTTTAGGTACACATCTTCAAAGTGTTCTAAAGCGCGATGCCCCGCTCCGTCGGGAGTGTATCTGACTGTAGTGACTGATTGTGTGATCTTTTTGGATTCTGCTTTTTTGATTCTGCCATCCGCAGGCATTTCGGTTGTATCGGGTATCAGCCAAGTTTTTTTATCTTTTTTCGCGCCGAAGACTCTGTTTTCTCTGCAAAGAAGGGTTACTCTTCTTTCGGAGACTCCCCAGCGTTCGGCGGTTTGTTTTACGTTTTGATAGGTCATTTTTTCGGTCGCGGCAAGCCGCTTTCCTCCTTTTATAATAGGAAAATCACGATTTATATTGTAGCACAATCGAGGGGTTGTGTCAATATTAATCGTGATTTTTGTTGCTAATGTTGTGATTATAATGTGACATATAATAGTTTACCGAGAACTCCATAGAAACTGCTATGCATACAATATATACGTAGCGCATCACGCTGACGAGCTTTACAGGAATCGGCGAAAGAACTACTGAAGAAATGAATGGATCTGCGTTTCTTTTTTAGATACTTCTGAGTTTTGGAAGGCTAATGGTCGCGTTGATGACGTAGTTGTCCGATAATTGATGTTTCCCTGGAATCTCCTTTCAAGTTAAAATTGGTTTAAGATAAAAGAAAATGCGAACAACTACTATTGCGGTTAGGCTTAGTAATATTTGCATTGTGTCATTGGTATCTTGTTATATTGTCGCAGTAGATTCTGCGAATTAAATTATTATGCTTAGATTGTATCATCTTTGGCAAGGTTTGTCAAGGGAACTGACGTAACTTTTTTGTTTTGGTTTGGGATAGACATGGAGCGTCGCAAGGGTTGCAGCCATTGCATATGACATAGCCACGCATTGGCTTGAACGGTGGAATTAGGTTTTTCATCGTTCAAGCCTTTTATTCGCAGAACACACTGTACATCTCCATGGGGGATGTACAGAAGTGCGCTGTTGGAGTATTCTAATAGAATCTGAGTATCCAACCGTGCAAATATCAATTCCTCATTTGTACCAAAGAGCATCGAAAAGTGACAGACAAGAACCAACAAAATTGAACAGAGAATTCTTGTAATGTATGCAAAATGTATGTCCCAGCGAGACATAGAATACACCCTACGTGAAATCTACAGTTCAGAGATTTCTCAGTGACTCATCTCCTGAATAATCTACAAGATACTTCCGATTGTAAACGAGTGGCAAAACCATCCTTTGGAGAAGATTTACCCTGTAGTTTTCTTCGATAGGACAATATTCAACTCGCGTAAAGACAATAAGATTGTCAATAAATACGTATACTCTATATTGAGCATAAACATGGACGGAATGAAAGAAATCTTAGGCACTTGGATTTCAGAAAATAAATCCGCAAGCTTATACGCAAGCATATACTCAGAGTTCAAAAATCGTGGCGTTTCTGACATTTTCATCGCTTGTCATGATAATATGACAAGAATATGTGATGCAATGAACGCAGTATTTCTAAGAACCAAGAATCAGCCAGATTGAATCAGATTTGACAATTACATAACATAAACTTGCATTTTCTTCGAGGTCATTTTCAGACAAGGCATAGTATTAATCATATCGCCGGATATAATAACGCTTAGTGGGCGACGAACTGGCAAATTGACCGTAACTATCGGCATGAGTCTTGCGAAGAGAGATAACCCTAGATAAAATGGATGTCCCATATGGAAAACCAAGTTAACAAGCTCATTTAGATCTATTGAAGTTCTACAAGCAACTTTATTTTGTGTAAAGCGGTCTGTTGACCATTTAAGTAAGAATTTGGTTATAGACTTTCGATTTATATTAATCAGTTATTTAATACAATTTTATGTCATTAATAACACTACACATTATATTAATGCCCTCAAAAGTAAACCAATAATTTTGTCTAATATCAAGGCTTATGATTTATCGTCTTTATTCTTCCAAAATTTGTTATAATGCATACTTGGAAATTATTGCGCTTTCACAATTTCATTTTAATTATCAAATAGAATTCAATTCTTTTTCTCCTTTAGTTCAATCGTCGTTCCATCAGGATCGTTTACCAAGCAGGTTCTCATACCTGTATGGCCTATAGTCACTTCCCCGGGGTTATAATCCTTCAGATTATAGTGAATACTATCTAAATCATTAACACAAAACGCTAGATGGCTCAACCCATATGGCTCTGGATTTATCTGCCTGCAGGGATGTTCTTTATATAGAAATAATTCCAAATAGACACCAAAACCCTTTAGCCATACTAAGGTATCATTATGCTCAGGTCTTTCACGCCGAGAATCTTCGCAAAAACCAAGCTTTTTGTAAAACTCAAGCGACCGATCCGATGAACATATAATAGCAATATGATGAAGTCCCTCAATCATTAATAACTTTCCTTTCTCACCGATATAACAGTGAGCGAATAGTATGACAATATAATGCAAATCGGAAAAATATAATCATTCGTGCTTTGCATAACAATATAAAAAGAAGTAATCAAGCAGCATACTATTTGCGACTCAGTAAAGAATTAAGTTGCTTATCGCAGCTTTTCTCCTTTTTTCACATCCATAATATACTTCACAACCAGCTCTGAAATATACTGCACATCACCAAAAGTAACGCCCATATGCATTGGCAAAGAAATAATATGATCACTGGCAAAATCGGCATTCGGACAGCTTCCTTTAGCATAGCTATACATCCGATAGTCGGTATTGGCAACATAGTGAACACCTGGGTATACTTCATTCGCATTAAGATACATCATCAGCCCATTTCTGTCTTTTACGAATATTTGGAATAAATGGCATGATGACAAGCATTCTTTGGGTATGCTAACTAGACCGATCTGTTCCGGATACTGTGCAAAGACTTCGGTATACCACTGTGCAAGCGTTCTGCGATAAGCATTGTCACGGTCTAAGTGAGGCAGCTGAGCCAGTGCAATGCCGGCCATAATTGCATTGCCATTATACTTATCACCAACATATTCAACATCATACTTCCACTTATATGTACCTTCTGAATTAACTGTACGAGAATATGTATCCTTGTTGATGCCCAACCAAGCTTTCTTTCGGAAGATCCGGTCAAGCTCCTCATCATCGGTGCAAATTATACCGCTATCGCCGGTAGGCAGATTCTTAACTGCCTGAAAAGAATAAACCGTGATATCAGCATCGCCATTTGTACCGGGAACACTACCGTCACAATAACGGGTTCCGGACATATGAGCAGCATCAAGAATTAACTTCAATCCATGCTTTTTGCAAATACTTACAATTTCTTTGAATCTGCCGGTATTGCCGCCAAATCCAACGAAGATAACAGCACGGGTCTTGTCGGTTATATGCTCCTCAACAGACTCAGGATCAAGGCAAAGTGTATCATCGACATCAGCAAAAACAGCCTTTAGACCATTCTTGGCAATTGCGTGATTTGTGGAAATAAATGTGAGTGGAGTAGAAATCACCTCGTCACCGTCTTCCCAGCAAAGCTTTTCCTTAAGAGTATCAAAAGCCATATAAAGCCCTGCGGTATTTGAATTGATATAATATGCATATTTATGCCCGGTGTACTTCTTCCAAGCTTCTTCAAACTCTACAGTCTTAAAGCCCATACCGGTCCAGCCCTTTTCAAGGCACTCCCTAACCTGAGACAAGCAGGCTTCAACATCAAAACTTGCTTTAAATAATTGAATAGCCATTTTTTATTCTCCTTCATTTTTAAAATTAATGCTCATAGATAACATCCGATTTCCTGATTTGTCAAAAACAAATCCATTATCAATAAAACCGGCTTTATGATAAGACTTTATTGCAGAAAAATTATTCTCATATACCTCTAATTGAAGCTCTGAAAGACCCATTTGATTTCTCGCAATACAGACAGCCATTTTTGTAGCTAGGCACCCATAACCTTTTCCCGAGTATTTAGGATCTATAATTAACCGCCCATATTCAGCCCTTCCAGCAGCCGGATTTATATTATAAATTGAATTGCAGCCAAGGAAAGCGCCGTTTTCACTCATTATTGCAAACATAATATCGCTTTGATTATCTAAATATTTATCAAACCATTTATTTTGCTGCTCTTTTGATATCTTGCCCTTATATTCAAACCACTTTCTTATCTCGGCTTGGTTGCGAAGAAGACGGTACTTTTCACTCTCCGCAGCTGAAAGCGGAACCAGCTTAAGATTATCGCACTTTAATGAATATGAATGATTCATAGCAGAGGACAATATTGTTGATTGTCCATACCTCCCTTCGGGCTAAATAATTACCGATTACCATACATCTGTGCATAGTAATTTTGATATTCACCGGATATAATTGGATACCACCATGATTCATTGTCAAGATACCAAGCAATAGTTTTCTTAATGCCATCCGAGAACTTTGTCTCCGGTAACCAGCCAAGTTCATCGTGAATCTTAGTCGGATCAATAGCATAGCGCATATCATGACCCTTTCGATCTTCCACATATGTAATCAAGCTTTCCGGTTTACCGAGCTCATGACATATTGCTTTAACGATATCGATATTCTTCATTTCGTTGTGTCCGCCTATATTGTAGACTTCTCCGATTCTTCCATTATGAATAATCAGGTCGATAGCTTTACAGTGATCTTCAACATAGAGCCAATCACGAACATTCAATCCGTTGCCATAAACCGGAAGCTGCTTATCATGCAATGCATTGATAATCATCAATGGAATCAGCTTCTCCGGGAAGTGGTAAGGACCATAGTTATTGGAGCAACGGCTGATGGTCACTGGCAGGTCGAAGGTGCGTTGGTAAGCCATTACGAGCAGATCGGCACCCGCCTTGCTGCTGCTATATGGGCTGGAAGTATGTATCGGAGTGTTTTCAGTGAAGAACAGATCGGGACGGTCGAGCGGCAAATCACCGTAGACCTCATCTGTACTCACCTGATGATATCTAATATTTCCATATCTTCTGCATCCATCCATCAGCGTGCACGTTCCAATGATATTGGTCTGAAGGAAAACCGAAGGATCCTTGATGCTACGGTCGACATGGCTTTCTGCTGCAAAGTTAACGACAATATCAGGCTTTTGCTCTTCAAAGAGATTGTATACTCCATTTCTATCACAGATATCTAACCTGACAAAGCGGAAGTTAGGCATATTCATAACAGATTTGAGAGTAGACAAATTGCCAGCATATGTCAGTTTATCAAGACAGACAACCTTATAATCAGGGTGTGCCTTAAACATATAAAAGATGAAGTTACTGCCAATAAATCCGGCTCCTCCGGTCACGATAATTGTTTTTGACATAATATTCTCCATTTCATAACACTATTTTGGACATAGCTAGCGTTGGATTCGCTTTATCCTTCTCGCTGAGAATGATTTCCCCCACCTCAGGCCACTTAATTGCAATATCCTGATCGTTCCAAAGCAGTCCGCCTTCATCTTCAGGATGATAAAGCTCATCACACTTATATGCAAACTCAGCATAATCTGAGACAACAATAAAGCCATGAGCGAAGCCCCTCGGAATCATAAACTGCCGCTTGTTTTCTCCGGACAGCAGCACTCCAATCCATTGTCCGTAGGTTTCACTGCCCTTTCTGAGGTCAACTGCCACATCAAATACTTCGCCGAATAATACTCTCACCAGTTTTGCCTGCTGATATGTCTTTTGGAAATGCAATCCACGAAGCACACCCTTGTGAGAAGAAGACTGATTATCTTGAACAAAATTATAGTTGAGACCGGCAAGCTCAAAATCACTTTTTTTATAAGTTTCCATAAAGTATCCACGATTGTCTCCATATGTCTTTACTTCGATTACATATACATCCTTTATCTTTGTTTCATTGAAAACAAAATTACTCACGTAATCCCCTTCTTTACATCAATAAATTAATTTCCCTTCGGCAACATTTTTTAGATGCTGACCGTATGGGCTCTTGCCGTAACGTTCTGCCGAAGCCATCAGAATATTATTATCTATCCAACCATTGCGAAATGCGATTTCCTCCGGAGCGGAAATTTTGATTCCCTGACGCTTTTCAATCATCTGAACAAACGAAGCCGCTTCAATAAGGCTGTCCATCGTTCCGGTATCCAGCCATGCAAATCCACGACCAAGCAGCTGAACATCGAGTTTGCCTTCTTTTAGATAGATTTCATTCAGGGTGGTAATCTCCAACTCGCCCCTCGCCGAAGGCGTTACTTCATTCGCTTTAGCAGAAACCCCTGACGGATAGAAGTAAAGACCTGTTACAGCATAATTGCTCTTAGGCTTAGTAGGCTTTTCCTCGATAGAGGTAGCCTGCCCATTCCCGTCAAAAGCAACAACACCGAAACGCTCCGGATCGGGAACATAATAGCCGAACACTGTAGCCCTTCCATTTACTTCGGCGTCCTCTACTGCTGCTTTCAGAATCTTGCTGAAACCGTTTCCGTAGAAAATATTATCGCCGAGAATCATTGCGCCCGGCTCGCCTTGCAGGAATTCTTCTCCAAGAATAAATGCCTGCGCAAGACCGTCAGGCGATGGCTGAACCTTATAGCTGAGGTTGACTCCAAACTGACTGCCGTTTCCTAATAAGCTTTCAAACTTCGGAGTATCGACAGGTGTGGAGATTATAAGAATATCCTTTATCCCGGCCAGCATCAAAGTAGATAGCGGATAATAAATCATCGGCTTGTCATAAACCGGTAAAAGCTGTTTAGAAGTAACCATTGTCAGTGGATAGAGCCTTGTCCCTGCACCGCCGGCTAAAATAATACCTTTCATATATTTCCTCCATATTGCCATATTTTAATTGTCAGAATCGATCACAACTTGTTACTCCAACCGCTTCATCACATCTTTTAAGAACTCATCATAGCTGCCATATATAGGTTCAGAATTAAGAAACGAGCCGATAATTTCATTTTCATCATCGCCATTCCATTTTGTCCAAACATTATTATCTCTGATTGCTTCTTTTGTCTTTTCCAAAAAGACAGGGAAAAACGGACCCATTTCTCTGACGGATGGGGCACAATTGTACTTCTTATAAAATTCCGCACAGTAAAGCTTTGCAGCATCAACGACCTTTTCTTTTCGTTTGTGGTAAAACTCATCAAGAGACATTATCACATGAGCAGGATTTCCTGCAATTACAACGTCATCTTGAAAGTTTCCGCTAACAATGCTGCCGGCTCCTACAATACAATTATTGCCAATGTGTGTACCCATAAGTATCACAGAGTTTAATCCTATAAAGCAATTATCACCAATCTCAGTGATCCCGGCTTCTCCTACTATATCATTATATCTTCTTCTCAGTACTGATCTGCTATAATCATGCGTTAGTATTGTTACATTACCGGCGATTTTGCAGAACTCTCCTATATGCAACATCCATGGTCGTTGTATATCAACAACAGTTGTTGCAGGATCATGAAAAACCGTGCCCCTGCCGATTTCCGCACCCTTTTCAAGCAGATATGAAGTCAATAGCTGTGAGGATATTTGATTATTTCCATACCTCTTTTTAATCATATATTTTCTCTCATATTTACCCATTTTTATTAATTTAATAATTCTTCTTATCATTCTGCACTCCTCAAGTACGGTCACGGTTTCTTAGGAGCTTTGTCCTAATGTGAATATATAATTGATTCTCTGTAATAATAAGATAAATTGCTGTCATAAGGCAAAAACTCAGACCACCTACAAAAACTCGAATAATCAGTCCGATTAAATCCGCTGCAACAAAATAATCAAGAGCTTTAATCAGAGCAAACATGATTAAACCAATCACCGAAAATGGAATAATCGGAGCAAATATTCCTCTGAAGTCAATTAATTTTCTACATTTTGCTGCCTGATATATCAATCCGAATATTTCAGCAAGTGTAGTTCCTATAACAGCGCCATAGACGCCAAGAAAAGGTATTAAAATCGAACTTACTATAATATTAATAATGGCGTTGAATATTGTACATCTGACATATTCCCTATCCATGCCCGCCGGAATCAAATATTGGGTTCTAATAATGTCTCCCATAGAGCCTATATAAATCATCGGTGCAAGACAAATCATTATTTTTCCGCAGATTCTGAAGCTCTCTCCATAATATTCCACAGCAAGTAAATCAGATATAGCCGTCAATCCGAAAATCGACCCTACACTCAATACAGTAGAAAGCAATACCGAATAAGAGAAATATCGCTTTTGACCCTCAGTATCACCTTCTTTGGCGAAACGGCAGGCTCGTGGGAACATTACTGTTCCTATAACCGATGAAATCACTATAGGGATCATAACTATTTTATATGAATATTCATAGTATGCGACGTTTTCCTTTGCCATCATTATGCCAAGAAGAGTTTTGTCAAAAATTGTATACATGGATACGGCAATTGTGGCAATTGAAAATGTCAGCAAAGGCTTGCAATGTATTATTACATCCTCCCTTTTGATATGTGTCCCTTTAAATTCACGAATCACCGAAGGCCATAAGGATATTGCTCCTGCAAGATATCCGCCATTAACTATTATCGTATACTTCCATAGATCTCCGGGTTCTTTAACTGTCAAAAAAATAAGAATACACTCAACCAGCTTGACAATTGCGTTCCTGATAACAACACTCTTAAAATATTCCAAGCCATAAAATAACCAGGATATATCGAAAAGAGCAAAAGCCAGATACAGAATATGAAGATAGAATATCAGCCTATTATCATTGATGAATAAAGTTGTAAAAAGAGTAAATGCGACAATCGAAATCAGCGAGGTTATGGTATGTAAAATATATAGACTCCAGAAAGACTGCTTTAATCTGTTACTATTGTTTGCGCTTTGTGAAATAAGACGTTGACCGTATTTTGCAATTCCAAGATTTGCCGCCAAATAGAAATAGTAAGTAATAGAATTGATATAGCTGTATTCTCCTAATGCATCCTTTTGTAAGGTCCTTGTCAGATATGGGGAAAGTATAAGCGGCAGGAACATCATCATTACCTGGTAAATCAATTGAAAAGCAAAATTTTTCGCTAATCCATGTTTTCGCATTAATAATCATCATCCTATTCTTCACCTTCAATGAAATCTACAACCGGTTTGAGTGCAACTTTATATGAGAAATGAGATGCTGCATACTCAGATATATATTGTACTATCTCGGGTCTGCTTTTATTGCCTGAGTATAGCTTCTCGTAAAAGTCAATAATATCATCCATGTTAATCGGTGATTCATCAGCTGCCACTCTCAGATAATAAGGAAATCCCGGGTCGTAATCAAGCTCATTCTCTACGCCCGATATAACAGGAAGACCTTTGGCTAAATACTCCTTTCCTTTTAAAGACGAATTATAATATACCTTTGACCTGTGACGTCCCAGACTGTCAATAGCTATATCGGCACGGTTATATATATCATCCAAAGCATCCCCTGATTTATATCCATACAAAAAGACATAGCTGCCTAAATTATATTTATCAATGATTGCTCGGTAGTTAGTCAGCTCCTCGCCGTCTCCAACTACATGAAACAGAATTTTATAGGGGATATTTTTACTTTCATAGTAATCATGCATTCCATTAAGAATACGGTCATAGCCATGCCAGAAGGCCATGCTTGAGCAAGCAATCAACTGTATTGTATTTGGTGCTGCTTCTGTATGATTTATGGGTCTGATGCTTAAAGGATCAATTGCATTTGAAGTACATATTGTCTGTACTCCATATATTTTTTCATCTAAAGAGAAGGTCATTACCCTGTCAACATAAGGCGCCATTTTTCTGACGGCTTTTTTGTTCTTCCAATACAACGGCCACATATGCCAATGATTTATTTCGCCCCTTCCCCAGGTTGGGTCATATGTCGGAACCTCCACAATCGTTTTGATCAAAGGATTTTTCTTCTTCATATTCTTTAGAAAAGCCGGGGTATCTGAATTCATAAACCAAGGGCTTCTTAAATATATGAATGAATAATCACCCGCAAGCTCAATTTCCTGTTTTCCATATGAAAGTATTCCAGAAAATGGAAGCCGCCTTATAATAGAGTGAAGTCTATGGTTTCTTGAATGATATGGGCAAAGAATATCCATATCGTAACCATAATTTCTGAAGCATTCAATTTGTTTTGCAATCTTTTTTAGTATTCCGTTGCTGATATTTTTTTCAGATATATCATTAGAAGAAATATAATGATCCAATGATATAAATAGCCCTTTTCTTTTCCTGTCTGCCATATAAGCGTCCCCATTCCTATAGCAAGTTTAGTAATATTCTGCCCTTAAAAGTAATATTTCTTGAAAAAGAAAGGCTCTTTATTTTTGGACTGAACAAAAGCCTCATTTTCTTGGAAAAGGACTGGGAATATTCAGCGATGGTTTCTAAAATAACCCTTTTATCTTCATCGATTACGGCTCCGTAGCATTCAAGAAGGTTTGCTGCCATATCACTGTGCATATGCAAATTATCCTTTTTTTCCTTCTTAATTCTTCCCAATCTTGATAACCACAGTTTGATGCCTTTATCTCTCTCTCCGGAAACATTATTGCCGGTTCTTCTAAACCAAATATGCGGTTCATCATCATATATTACTGTGCCGACAAAAAAGACGACTAATTGCAGCCAAACATCGCCATAATAAAAATCCTTTTTAGAGCCATTCCTATAAATATCCAATGCAGCCTTGTTAAATACAAATGTATTAGCGCTTGCATTATAGTCGACAAAGCAGGTCTCGGGCTTTGCTGCAATTTTTCCTTTTGGATATGCATCAAATCTATAATTCAAATCTGCATCTGTAACAGCAAGATTTGAGCAGTATAATACCGGCTTATTCTGCTCAAATTTTTCGAGCTCGGCTACTGCTACTGCAAGCTTGTCCTTCATCCATACATCATCATGATCTGAAAACGCATAATAATCAAATCCTTCGATATCTGCAGTACGAGTCAGTTCATCATAATTGAATGGGAAAAGATTCTTATCTCCTAAAAACAGCTGTATCCTCTCCGGATAGTTTTTTTTGAATTTCTGCAGAATTTCAGGAGTATTGTCTTTAGAGCAATCATCTCTAATGGCTATAGATGCTTTTACTCCCTGCTGATCAAGTATACTCTGTATCTGCTCGGAAACGTACTGTTGGCCATTATAAGTTCCCATAAAAACCAAAATCTTTTTCATCATCTTTCACCTTGGAAATGTTATATTCAAATTGTCTTTTTAGACCTGGATACCATACGAAAGCTCGTCTTACCATGTACTAACAGCAAATAATAGAAGGCCATGGAGTAAGCAACAGAAACAATCTGCCATCTGATAAACATAGTCATTACGCCCTGCATAGCTACCAAATACAATGTAAACATTTTGTTGTTTTTCCCTGCAAAGAAATATATAAAAGACAAAGCTAAACCCAACAGGAAAGAGTCTAAGACTACTCCAATATATCCGGCATCACAATAGAAGAAGTAGAAGCCGGTCACAAAAGCATTATACCTGAGTCCTTCACCTATAATATTAGTAGAGCTTGCGATTTCCAGCATATGATCACTAACATTAAATAATTGAGGCAAGGGTATTTTCAAAACAAATCTTAAAAATGTAAAAACTGGCCTAACTAATCCGGATAGGAGGCTTACTCCGAAAGTATATTCCATATTCTCGGTGATTTTATTCAGATTAATTTCAAGATTGCGCACACAGCCGCAGAAATATATATATACACTTTTAATCAAGCTATACGAAATATTAGATTCATTTCTTTCAACCGTCGCCATATAGGCTAAATAAATCAAAACAGCTATTGCCGCTACTATAAGGATTTTCCTTATACCTTTTTTCTTCGGTGCTGCAGTAAGTCCAAATTTCTGTCGCTGTTTTATTTGCCTAACTCTAAGTGATAATAGTAGACAAGCCATTAATTGAAAAAGAACAAGTCTTCCGCCATTTGTAAGCATAGACAATCCTATATTTGCCATGGTTATTATCGGAATAATTTTTCTCCAAATCGGGTAATTGTTTATGTAGCCAGCATCAAATATAATATGTGATGTCAATGCAATAAAAATGTATTGTATAGGCACATAAAGATAAACACTACCATATCCAATTAATCCGTTTACTTCGATTCCGGTAGCATCTGCCATCAGGTCTTTATTAAAATAAAACAGCCTGACCATATTCAATGAATATCCTTTGGCGAACAGCTGAACAGCTTGAAATGCATAATATGCTGTAAAGTAAACCATTACGGCTGTCATAATCACAACTATAGGAATGTTCAAAATCTGACTATCTTGGCTCGTATCCAATTGATACGGTCTTGCTAATATATATTTCTTGCTAAAACATGACGTTCCAAAGCCGAATCCGATATTTACTAATATTACACCAACAGTAATCACCAAGCTTGCGCTGTCACAATCTGTTGAAACTCCAAACAGACCTAACGAAGCTCCTCCTAAAACAACTGAAAACAATAAGTTAATGAAAACAACAGGATTAATGATATGCTTATATTGGATATAACTCAGAATAAAAACTGCAATAACAATTATTGCGCAGACTATCAGCATTCTTGGCCCCCTTCATTATTGCCGGCAAGAGCATACCAATAATATGTTATCTTCAGCTTATCGTAAAAATCATCTTCTCTTATTATTCCAGGCTCAACGCCTCGCTTAAGCGTTTCCATGTAATAAGCCAATTCGCCCAGCCCGACATTATAATGATTGTTCACCTCTAAAATACGATTTGCATAATCCGGCAAGTTGCCTGTTACTATTCTAATCACATCATCCAGTACAGTCTCTATGTAAGCAAACTTCATCTGAACGGCAGGATTATTTACAGTTATAGGCAGTCCAAGCGCTGTATTATAGCAAAAGGTTGCAATTACGCTCGTATAATTGGGACGGCTCATCGTGCCAAAAAGATTTGGAAACCTAAAAACGTACGCATTTACATCGTTTTCTTTTCCATAATCTATGAATTTTCTTTCTTCTATGCGTTTGCATTTGCCGTAAGGATTATCCAAAACCGCTTGAATTGATGATGCAAACATCACAGGACATTTATTGTTGTGCACTTTGAGGTACTGCATTAACCTCAAAGTTAAGTCTACATTAACATCAAACTCTTTTATATTCTCAGGTCTAAGAACCGCTGCTAAATGAAAAACACAATCAGCGTGCTTACAATAATTATCTAATTCGTCAAAACTGTTTGATTGATCATAGAGCATGAGCTCTTCAATGTCATCTCTATTTAAGAGTAGACTTTGGAGATTTTTCCCTATAAAGCCATTTGCTCCTGTAATTAATACTTTCATTTCTACCCCGCCTAGTACTTACTTATTCCAAGTATCAAGCTCATTGCGAATCTCTTCCAAAGTCAACAGCTTATCCATGGTCTCCTCAATTGTAAGCATCTTAGTGTTATTACTATTAAACTGAGACAAACCGCTACGCTGTGTTCCCATATCAATATACTTCTCATAATTTAAGTCACGCTTATCACATGGCACACGATAAAAGTTACCCATATCAATTGCATTAAAGCACTCTTCATCTGTAAGAAGGGTTTCATATGTTTTTTCACCATGACGAATACCGATAACTTTATTTCCCACATCATAATTAAACAAGTGTTTTAAAGCTTCTGCAAGCACCTCAATTGTAGTTGCTGGCGCCTTTTGAACCAGAATATCACCGCTTTCACCATGCTCAAAAGCAAAGAGAACCAAATCAACTGCTTCATCAAGAGACATAATGAACCTAGTCATATCTGGACTGGTCAAAGTTAACGGCATATTTTTCTTCATCTGACTAATCCAAAGCGGAAGTACACTGCCACGACTATACATTACATTTCCATATCTAGTACAGCAAATCTTTGTAGTATTAGTTGTGCGACTTTTTGCTCTGATAACTTTCTCCATCATCGCTTTAGAAGTACCCATTGCGTTTACAGGATAGGCTGCTTTATCTGTAGATAGACATATAACAGTCTTAACACCTTCTTCAATTGCAGATGTCAGGACATTCTCAGTGCCAATAACATTCGTTTTAACAGCCTCAATCGGAAAGAACTCACATGACGGAACTTGCTTTAATGCAGCTGCATGAAAAATATAATCCACTCCATGCATAGCATTTCTAACTGAATCAATATCTTTGACATTCCCCAAATAGTAACGAATTTTTTCACATTCCTCAGGATATGTCGCCTCATAGAAGTGCCGCATATCATCCTGCTTAAGTTCGTCACGACTGAATACTCTGATTTGCTTAATATCAGTCTTTATAAAACGCCGCAATACGGCATTACCGAATGATCCTGTGCCTCCGGTTATCATCAGCGTCTTTCCTTCAAATATACTCATTTTATTATCCTCCTACTAAATTAGCCTCACTTTAAATAATCAAAGTGCAGTAGTTTCAAAATTTTTTTAACTACTGTTTTTATGCAGTTTGGGATATGTTGATTTGTAAAAGCAGCAATTCGGTATTTAAAGCACTTCATGCCGCTCATGACTTCACGGCTGCCAGCACCAATTTCTATGCCAAGCCTTTTATAATATTTGATAGTATCCAATATCCACTTTCCTCTTAAGACACCATTTTTATATCCCAACAAGTCTCTGGTATCATGAAACGCTCCCTCAATTAGTCCTTTGCCGCCTTTATACTTTTGGGTAAAATAATTTTCCACATCCCAAGGAGTCTTGCCATTTATCTCTTTGAGAATACCCAAAAAAACCTCACGGTTCCAAATTGCCGGTTGAAGACTTATCGGGTAATTTGTCTTTGCAGTAACATTAACTCTTTGCGGTAACTTTAATTTTGTATTTCCAACTGAAAGCTGATAGTAATATACTCCATTATCCTCCATGAAGCTTATAATTTCATCAAAATCTGCATTATTAATCATCTTGCTGATAAAATAATCTTCAAGCATAAAAATGATATATTTTTCATTTATCTGGTTTAGTGCATTAATATTCCTATTAAACCAATCAACTTCTTTTCCTGTATTAATCACTTTAACTCTTTTGTATGCAAATTCCTTTTCATTGTTCACCAAATATATGGGAATTCCGCAATCCGGCCAAAACTTATCCAACAAACTAAAATAAGTTTCCCATAAATCCGAACATCCATCATATGAACTTACATACATAGCAAGATTTCTATCAACAGCAATATTCATTGTTTTCTCCTTGTATCTTGGTTAGCCTACTTATTTAAAATAGCATCTACTATTGCCATATATGTGACCTTTCTATCAAATTTTTCTTGAGCGCACCTTCTTGAATTCTTGCCCATGTTATTTCTGAGAGTTTCATCCTGTGCTAGGTAGGCAATCTTCTCTGCCATATCTGCAGCACTACCATTTTTACAATTGAACCCCATATTATAGTATTCTACTAATTTTCGATATTCATCATTCTCCTGTGAACTAACCACAGGCAACCCACACGCTGCGTAGTCAGCATGTTTATTGATGATGCTCTGTGCTGCGCCGCGCATAATAGGATTAATAGTAATATCACATATGCACAACAAACTGCACATTTGATCATAGCGAAGCCGTCCGGTAAAAACAGCATCAACATCCTTCGATATCGCATATTTTTGAAACTCTTCTTTTTTGGGTCCATCTCCCATAACAATTAACTTGACTGAGATATCATTATTCTTCAGAATCTGCAATGCATCAATCACGCACGTAAGGTCATAGCTACTTCCTAAGGTTCCGCAATATGCCGCCCATATTTCCGATTCTTTTTTGTTAAGGATAGGCGGTTGATGAGCATAACTATCGAAATCAGCAAGATTTGTTCCAAGAAACACAGTTTGTCCTTTATCACATTTTCTGTTAACTGATAAAGCCCGATTTAAATATGTATCGGAAACAGCACAAATATCGTCTGCAGAAGCATAAATCTTATTAACTGAAGCTTTAAACGGATAAAAAAGTAGTTTACTTATCAGAGGAATATTTAACACCATCTGAAATGCCTCCGGCCAAAGATCCTGGACATCTATAACAAACCTTATTTTGTTATCTTTACAGTATTTTGCTGCTTTACTCGGACCGGTAATTGAAGGAACTGCGCAATAAATAACATCCGGTTTCTTTCTTTGATTTAAATACTTTTCGACATTAACGCCCCATAAATAATGACTATAAAAGCGTTTAAGACACACGTTCCTTGGATAACTGGGTTCGTGCAATAATGTTACTTTATAAGGAAGCTTCGGTATATCACACCTCTTCTGCTTAGTGATATGATAGAAATCACTGGTGATTACCTCCACATTATTATCATTAGCTAACATATTGGCAATATAGCTAAACCTGCTGTTGTCCTTTTCAGTAAAGTCCAAACAAAAATGAGCCAAAATAACAATGTCCATAAGAACTCCTTTATTCTTTTCCCACCACAAACACATAATTAGTAGTAGCACTACCACCAATATTAAGCATCATTGCATTTTTAACACCGGCAACCTGGTAACCTCCGGCTGTTCCCGTAACCTGTTTATACAAGTCAAGCAACATTCTTGCTCCGGAAGCTCCGACAGGATGACCGCAGCCAATGAGTCCGCCGCTCGGATTGATTGGCTTCTTGCCATCAAAAGCAATCAGACCACTTTCTACAGCCTCATATTCCTTTCCGGGTTCCGTAATTCCAAACGATGAAATCGCAGCGTACTCGGAACTTGTAAAGCAGTCATGTGTCTCAAACACATCAATATCATCAACAGTTAAACCTGATCTTCTGTATGCATCCAGCACAGCCTGTCTTGTCCACGGTAGAATAAAGGCACTGCCAGCGTTATCAGCCATCTTTTTTTCAAACAGCATCGGCGCTGTTCTGTGACCATAGCCTTTAATAATCGGCTTATTGGTGATACCTCTTTCTCTCACGAATCTTTCAGAGCAAAGAACCACAATAGCAGCACCATCTGTAACCTGTGAGCAATCAGAAACGGCGAGCTTTCCTCCGACAAGAGGATTAGTCTCTGTTCCTCTGGTACTCGCCTGTTCATAGCTCATAAACCATTTACGGGTCTGTGCAAGAGGATTGCGCTTTGCATTCGAGTAGTTGATTACGCTGATTCTTGCTAAAGCGTCCATATAACGCTTTTCGTCTAAGTTGGGATATTTCTTCAGAGTCTCATCAGCAAGCTTTCCAAACAGCTTCGGGAACGGAAGATCAATACCCTTTCCCTCCTTCTCGTAATAAGCTGCTCGTCCAAGAAAATCACCGCCGACTTTGGAATCAACTGTCTTCATCAGCTCCCAGCCAACAACAATAGCAACATCGTAATCACCGGTTTGAATTTTAGCCTGAGCTGCATCTATTGCCACGGAACTGGATGCACAAGCCGCTTCATAACGAGCAGAAGGGACTCCATAAAAGGCAGGATTCACTTCCGTGAGAAACGCACCAAGATGTCCTTGCTCCGTGTACTTCTCAGCGATAAAGTTGCCCACAAAGCAAGCTACGCGATTATCCTTATTCAGTTCCTTAATATCATCAAAGGAGATGCCGGCTTTCTCGAGACCATCGGCAATGACCTCTTTCAAAAGGGCTACCATCCCTTTGCCTTCTTTTTTCCAGTTGCGTTCAAAATCGGTTTGAGCGCCGCCAAGTATATATACCTTATTCATCGGTTACCTCCCGGATTTGAAATAGAGCCTGTAATCGTATTTTGAAGGCTTAACCTCTGCCAGAAGCTCATCAATGTTCACTTTCCTGCAGACATCAGGGAGATTTTCTTTTATAAGGGACGGTACATCAGCCACAGTTGACAACGCCTGATACATTGCAAGAGGTGGGCACCAATTAAATCCGGTAGCCATAACATCGTCAGCAGCCTCAATCGTGTAGCCGACTTCCTTTGCGGCATAAATGGAGTAAACAATATAGTTCAGCAGGAAATGACGGCAAATCTCAGCCTCCTGCGAATGGTTATTAATAAGTCGTTCAAACGCCTTTGCATAGTCACCTTCTGCTATGTATTTCTTCATCTTATCTGCAAACGGAAAAACATATGGTATAACGTCACGATACATCCCTGTATTAATATCCAATACAGTCTGCCTCTTTAATCCATTATCATAGCAAACAAGCTGATAAAGACCGCCGCCACTTTTTCTGCCGAGCTTATTATCTGCAACAAGTTTCTGGGCAAAGTCAGGAAAAACATAGGTCTCGTGAGCATAATCGTTTGTATTCACATAAACGTTATCTACAATAGCCTTGTGAACATCAAGACCCACAAAATCTGATGTAGTAAGTGGAGCCATGGCTCGTCCGGTAAACGAACCGAGGATAGAATCTATGTAATCAATACCACCATTGTCCTTATACTTTTCAGCATACTGCATAGCCTCATTTATAAACTGAAAACCGATACGATTGCCAAGGAAGGCTGGTGAATCCTTTACTTCGACTACAGTACGATACAATTTATTTTTCAGATAATCTTTAAGCTCAGACAGCATTTTCTCATCAGTATATTTTGTTGCTATAAGCTCACACAAAGACATACTGTACGGCGGGTTGAACATATGGACACCAAAGAAATGACCGCGCAGCTCTTCAGGATAGCAAGAAGCAATCTTATCAATCGACAAGCCTGATGTACCCGTACACGATACTGCGTGCGGCTGCAAGGTACTGCCCACACGCTTGGCAATCTCTTCCTTTATGCCCATATCCTCTTTTGAGCTTTCAAAAACAAGATCAGACTCGGATACGCACTGCTCGAGCATTGAAAAATCAGCAGGGATTAGATTTTTAGCAATTGCATCAGCCTTTACAGACTTTACAATACGAGGAATTGTGTTTTTAACCTTTTCAATGTCACGGCCAATACAATATACTTTTGCGTTGCCAAAGGATGCAAAGATGCCTGCAACGTTTAATCCCATTGTGCCGGTTGCACCGATAACGGTTACTGTTTTTACTTCCACTATTATTACCTCATTCGAAGAACTTGATAGGCTTTGCCGGACTGCCTACTGCTGTGCATTTTGCTGGGATATCCTTGACCACTACAGCTCCAGCTCCTACTATTGAATACTCGCCAACAGTCTTCCCCTGTATAATTTGCATTCCTGTTCCCAATTCACTGCAATATCCTATATTCGTCATTCCGGATACATTTACGCTTGGATACAAAGTAACAAAATCATTTAGAATCGCATCATGACCAACTGTGCAATCCAAGTTTATGATTACATGACTACCAATAGAGATATTCACAGTCATGATTGTATTAGCGCATATAATTGTACCTTCACCAATCGTTACGAGATCAGATACTTCAACTGTTGGATCAATTACAGTGCCAAACTTTATATTAGGATTTACCTGCTTAACTTTATTGATGATTTTTTCCCTAGTGCGTGATGCTCCTACAGCACAAACGTAATAAGAGTCAGAATATTTGAAAACATCATCGCTTGTACCGAGAACTCTATATCCATTAATCTCTGTATTTTGGATTTCTGCATTATCATCTATAAACCCCATTAAATTCCATGTAGGCTCAACTTTATTAATTCTTTCGACAAGCCATGCTACTTCTCGTCCAAATCCGCTTGCACCAATAATAATAAGATCTTTCATTAGTTATGTTCACCTAACCCCACAAACTCTTCCATAGTAGCAGAGGTCTCTGAGCTAATACCCTCTCTTTTCAAAACAGCCATTATAGTATCAAAGAATATCCCCATATCAGTTCTAAAGGTTACGTTCTTTGTATACCAAACATCCATCTCAAATTTTTCGTCCCACGATACTGCATTTCTTCCATGCGCCTGAGCATATCCGGTAAGACCGGGACGAACATCGTGCCTGTGATGCTGCTCCTCGCTATAACGCGGAAGATACTTTACCAGCAACGGACGTGGACCTATGATGCTCATATCGCCCTTAAGGATGTTGAACAGTTCAGGAAGCTCATCAAGAGAAGTAGAGCGCAAAAAACGACCATACTTATTCAATCTGATTTCATCAGGAAGAAGATTGCCATTCTCGTCTTTTCTGTTATTCATAGTGCGGAATTTAATGAGTTTGAAAATCTTCTCATGCCATCCCGGACGATCTTGTGTAAAGAAAGGATTACCTTGCATCTTTACTGCACCTAGCACAGTAAGAATCAGCAAAACCGGCGAAAGAACGATTATAGCACACAATGAAAGAAAGAAATCCAAGAAACGCTTGATAAACTTAGCGTACATTCAAATTCTCCTCACTCAAAACATCTATGAATAATCTCAATAATCCTATCCTGCTGATCCGGCATCATCTTATTATCACTCGGCAAGCAGCAGCCACGCTCAAATATATCCGCACCAACATCCTCAACACCGCCGGCAATATAAGCATTTGTTCTTGCCCTGCCATTGCCGTCAACAGTAATAAACGGATTCATTCTGTACATCGGCTGCATATGCATAGGCTTCCAGATTGGTCTTCCCTCTGCATTGATGCTTGCGATAGCCTCCAGAATCTCAGTCGGACAGCTCTTGCCGTGCTCTGGAATGTACAATGCCCTGCTGTCGTCCCTTACCTGTTTGCACATAGCTTCTTTATCTATTATCAGCGCACTGAGCCAATAGTTAGGCTCGCATCCATCTATAATCGGATTCATTGAGATTGGCAGATCTTTAAGACCATCTCTGTATCTCTCATAAATCGCCTTTTTCTGAGCGATATGCTCTTTGAGATACGGATACTGTCCCCGGATAACTCCTGCAATAACATTGCTCATGCGGTAGTTATAGCCGACCTCCTCGTGCTGATACCATGCGGCATTCTCACGAGCCTGTGTAGACCATTTTCTTGTCTTGTTGGCATCCTCTATACTGTTTGTAAGCAGACATCCGCCTGCACTACCGGTTATTATTTTGTTTCCGTTATAGGATAGAGCCGAGTAGTCGCCGAAGGATCCGCACTGATGACCTTGCCATGTTGCTCCCATTGCTTCTGCAGCGTCTTCTATGAGAAGCGCACCATGAGCTTCACAGATTTCCTTGATTCTTCTAATGTTATTCGAGAAGCCGTACAACTCAGCACACACAACTAATTTCGTGTCGGGATAAATCTCAAAAGCCTTTTCCAAAGCTACAGGATCCATGTTCCAAGATTCTCTCTCGGTATCGATAAACACCGGGATACCACCCTCGTAAACAACCGGATTCAAAGTTGCATCAAAGGTCATATCCGTGCAGAAAACGTGCTTGCCTTCCACAGCTCCATGACCGATAGCAGGCTTTCCATAGAGCCTCTCCCCTGCAAGCTTCACACACAGATGAAGTGCGGCAGTACAGCACGAAAGACCAACAGCGTACTTTACCTCTGCCTTCTCGGCGGCTATCCGTTCTACCTCGTTGATGTTTGCACCTACGGTAGACATCCAGTTGGTTTCGTATGCTTCGGTTATGTATTTCAATTCATCACCGTGCATGGTCGGGCTTGACAGCCACACCTTTTTTTCAAATGGTTTTATTTCGTTGTTTTTTTGATACATTTTTGAGTTACCTCTTAACTAATATACTTATATTTTATATAACACTGTCTCTCATAGCGGCTATTTTATTCCCATTAGTGCGACCGGATTTACTTCTATCCACAATCCCCGCCCCAATAGCCTCAAGCCTGAAAATCTGCTCCTGACTCAAACTCTTCCCGGGTCTCTTCCCAAGATAAATCTGCTTCTGCTCATTGAGCCACTTGTTCAGCCAGATGCCGTTTGCCTTGTAATTCGCAGGGATGTTCAAATCACCATGCTCCATATAATAAGCCTTAGCATAGTCATAGCATTCGCTCCAGGAATTCTTATTGGATTTATCCCAGATCATTCCGATGGAATTCAGCCTGTCTATACGCTCCTCACTGAGCTTGCCTGTCTTATACGCGGTTCTGTTTTTGGATATCCACGCGCCCAGATTGTAGCCTGATTCGGTCTTATATGAGCTTGAAATATCCAGATTGCCGTTTCTTTTATAGAACGCTTCCGCATGAGCATAGCCGATATCCCACTGACGGGATGCCTTATCCGACCACCTCATGCCAAGCTCATCAAGCCTTTGCTTCTGCGATTCGGTAGGCATAGCATAACCGCCCCTGCCGGATGCCGCAGTCCTCAGATTGACTATCCATCTTCCCAGACGAACGCCGTTTATAACGCAATCCGCAGGGACTTCAAGGTCTCCGTGCTGCTTGTAGTATTCAAGTGCCGCCGCATAGTTTCTTTCCCAGATGTAGTCCGGCTGGCTCCAAATCATGCCGATTCCATCCAGCTGTTTCGCTCTTTCTTCGGTAAGATACGAGCTTCGCAGACCGTTCTTGCGGCAGGTTCTTATGCCTGCAAGCCAGCTTCCAAGACGGATACCGTCCGGAGTGACGTACTGCGTTTTTATATCTAAATTTCCGTTGTTGTCGTAATATTTTTGTGCGGCAGAGAAGTATTTCTCCCATGAGATATCCGAAACGCTCTGCCATCTCATGCCGATTGAATTAAGCTTGGCTATGCGCTCCTCGCTGATATTTCCAAACTGCTCGCCCGCCCTGATTTTTCTTTGAGTGCATAACCAGCTGCCCAACGAGTAGCCGTCAGGAGTCTTATACCGTCTCTCAACCTCTAAGTTGCCGTGCTGAGTGTAATACTCCTTAGCCTTCTGGAACATCTGCTCCCATGAGGCGCTCAGGGTGTCCTCCAGCCTCTCGAAAAGGCTTCTTACGTCCCTTGCCTCGTCGATTATCTCGAAGCTGTCGGTTACAATCTCATCGGAATCGCCTAAGTCTCGATAATATACAACCGCCGAGCGCATTTCCTCTTCGATTGCGCCTACGCTGTAGAGGTTTTCAAAGTTGTTTACTATATCAAAGATGATAGGCGCGCGATCTCTCTCAGAAGATTTTCCTGCCGAAAGAGCTCTGCCGATTTGCTGTTTATATATAATAGGAGATGTTGTCGGGCGGAACAGTATCACTCCAGATATGCCACCGACGTGTACTCCCTCGTTGAGGGCATCTATGCAGAAAAGAAGACGCAGATGCGCATTGCTGTTGTCGTTTTTGAAAGCCTTGAAGGATTCATCTGCGCTTGGGTCACTTGAATATACCGAGTAGATGTTCGGATTCGGGTCAACCTGCGCGAACCACTCCCCAGCCTTTGAAATACAGCTTTGCATATTCTCATAGTCGGAGCAGAAGACAATGTACTTGCCGGTTTTGTCGGTCATGTGTCTGGCAAAGACCTTTTCAAGACCTTCCGCCTTTTCAAGAGTGCGTTTCAATGCTTCAAAATATCTCTCAGCAGCTGAGAAGCAGGGCTTTCCCTTTGCTCTTTCCAGGCGCGCAGCATATTCTTCAAGCTCGTTTTGATATGAATAGAGAGATACAACATACTTCGGAGCCGCAAGGATTCCCCTCGCTATAGCCTCACCCAAAGACATTTCGCTGGCGATATTGCCCTCGAAAAGCTCATCTGCCATGTCTCTCTGATTGTCTAAGTACCTTATATTAGTAGCCGAAAGACCCAGAACCGGGACGGTTGAATGGCTATGCAGGAGCCTGTTAACTCCCTCTCCCCACATTTTCGCTCCACAGCGGTGGAATTCATCCAAGACTATATAGCCGCAATCGAGTTCGAATATCTCCTCATCCGTCATGAGCATAAGCTTGGCATATGTCAGAAAGATTATGTTTTCCGGAATATAGCCGCAGGCATCCTTTAAGTTTTCAAGCTGAGTGGTGAAGATGTATTCTGACGGTGAAAGCCAGACTATGTTTTCCTCGGGATTATCCTCACACAGTTTGAATCCGATGAAGGATTTACCAGTGCCGGTGGGGTGGATTACCGCAGCCTTGCCCACTTCCGACAGCATTTTTACTGCCGATTCGTAGGCTATTCGGTTGTGAGCGAACAATTCAATCATCCTTCACACCTCCGACTGGTAAGTAAAGCACACTTTAATTAACAATTCTCTATTGACATAAAACAGGCAATGATGTATAATAAAAGACATAAAATTCAGCAATTATGCCTGAAGATTTATTGATTTTCATTGTTTTACGCGGTGTTAACTAAAGTGTACCTTTTTTTACAACACATATTGTTATATTTCACCAAATACTGAGGTTGATTATAAAAAGAGCACATCGGATTGTGGTTCCGATGTGCTTTTATATTGTTTATGGATATGATTTTTTTGGAAGCGAAGGTGCAAGTCAGGATTAATCCAACCATAACTGCTGTATGTAGAATATTGCTCTCATTAGTATATAATATTGTACTGCTATCAGTATATTGCAATTCTGATATATGACAATTGCCGCCGCTTATAGCCATCTCAGAGCCACCAAAAATACTCAACAACCGCACCTTGACTGATATTTATATAATCTTTATACAATCTTCATAAAACCAAAATAATTATCTGATATAATCGTTTATGAAAGGATGGCGATATTTATGGTTAACGTTAAAGGCAGATGGGCGCTGATCACCGGCGCAAGCAGAGGAATAGGATATCTCACGGCAAAATTCATGGCATCAATGGGCTGTAATCTCGTTCTTCACAGCAGGACTATGGAGCATTCCGAAAAGGTCGCAGCGGAGGTCAGAGAAATGGGCGTTTCGGCGTATGCCGTTTGTGCGGAGCTTTCCGACCTTGATGCAGTCAAAAAGATGCTTTCGGATATCGACGCTCTCGGCGTAAGGATTGACATTGTTATGAACAATGCGGGACTTCAAATCGCTTACAGAACCGATTATTATTCGACACCCGTTTCCGACTACACAGAAAGTTTCAAGATAAACACCATTGCCCCCGCGATGATATGCTATCACTTCATGCCGAAGATGATCGAAGCGGGCTTCGGAAGAATCATCAATACCACCAGCGGTATAGCCCTTGAGCCCGAGCAGGCGGGATATTCCGCTTCCAAGGCGGCTCTTGACAAGATAACCATCGACCTTGGCTCTAAGGTTGAGGGTACGGATGTCATGATAAACCTCACAGACCCCGGATGGTGCAGAACCGACCTCGGCGGTCCTCATGCTCCCAACGCTCCCGAAAGTGCCATTCCCGGAATCGCTGTTGGCGCGTTCGTGGATGATAAGAAGTCGGGAAGATATCTAAACGCTCCCCACTTCACCGGTATGACCATCGAAGAAGCCGTCAGAAAGGCAGAAGCGCAGTTTGACAGTCCTTATCACAGATAAAGCGGATATGACAAGTAGACAGTTTTTCAATTATCAAATTATCAGATAATCTATTAGAAAGGACGGTAACATCATGAAAGTATTATTTATCGGCGGAACAGGCACCATCAGCACGGCAATATCAAAGGAGCTTATCCGCAAAGGCTGTGAGCTTTACATCCTCAACCGAGGTTCACGGAACGATATCCTCGGAGATGGTGCGCATTTCATCAAAGCGGATATCAACAACGAAGTACAAGCCGCAGAGGCTCTTGAGGGCATGAGCTTCGACGTCGTCTGCGATTTTATAGGATTTGTCCCATCTCAGCTCGAACGCGATTACAGGCTGTTCAACGGCAAAACGAAGCAGTTTATGTACATCAGCTCGGCATCCGCATATCACAAGCCAGTGCGGAGCTATATCATCAACGAAGGCACCGCCCTTGCTAACCCATACTGGGAATACTCCCGCAACAAGATAGCCTGCGAGGAGTTCCTTATGAAGATGTACCGTGAGAACGGCTTCCCTGTCACTATCATCAGACCGAGCCATACATATGATGAGCGCTCCGTCCCGGCGGGTGTTCACGGAAACGGCGGAAGCTGGCAGGTTTTGAAGCGGATGATGGAGGGCAAGCCGGTCATCATCCACGGCGACGGAACATCACTTTGGACTATCACCCACAACAGCGATTTTGCCAAGGGCTTTATCGGACTGATGGGCAATCCCCATGCAATCGGCGAGGCTTTTCAGATCACCTGCGACGAATCACTGACATGGAATCAGATATACAAAATTGTCGCGGACTGTCTCGGCGTGGAGCTTAAGCCCTACTATGTTTCCTCAACGTTTCTTGCGGATGTCAGCGACTACGACTTCACCGGCGGACTTATCGGTGACAAGGCGAACACCGTTGTGTTTGACAACCGCAAGCTCAAGGAAGCTGTCCCGGGATTTGTCCCCACCGTCAGGGCGGAGGAAGGTATCAGAAGGACGGTTGAATATGTGCTTTCGCACAAGGAGTGTCAGAACGAAGACCCTGAGTTTGACGCTTGGTGCGATAGAGTTATCGCCGCGCTTGAGAGCGCGAAGAAAGTAATCAGAAAATAAGCGAATACGAAATAAGCAATGCAAAAATCTCCCTCCACCGTTTGGCAGAGGGAGATATTATTTTGTCTGAATCCGCTCGGCAGCTGCGATTAACTCAGCTCTTTGTCATCGATAACCATTCCCGATTCGGCGGAGATATGCATTATGCCGGTTTTGTAGGGCGTTGAGTAGGCAATTTCATATATCGCCGCTTCGCCGGATTCGTCGAGCGTGCAACTTTTAATTTTATAGAAATACTTCACTCCGCGGACCGCTATTTCCTTGGCTATTTCCTCGGAAATATACTTGCCGGTCTTTGTCGCCTTGACGGCTTCGTAATCTATATAGCTGTATATGTTGCTGTGAGCCGGGATGTCGCCGTAGACGTCGGTCGTGAACACGGTTACGCTGTCCCGCAGAGTGATATGATAGCAGTAAAGCTCGAATTCAGCAGTTACCCTTTCCGCTTCCACAGATACCGACAATTCGCTTCTCTTATAGCCGTACCGCTCCACAGCTTTAAATGCGACATCTATTGCCTCCTGCTCGGTCATAGGCGTGATAGTTACGGAACTGTAGTTACCCTTGTCGTCATATTTCCAGTCCTTCTTAATACCGGTACAGCCGTCGATATAGAAATCCCAGAAAACATTCTTATGCACTTTAGAGCTGTACACGATTACCGAAACGGTGTACTCCTTCTTTTCATCGTCAAAGCTTACTTCGCAGCTCTCGACATCATCAACGCTGTCCGCACCTACCGATGCAAGCGCAGTTTTAACAGCAGTCTCCTCGGATATAATCGGGTAATCATTTTCACTGTGAGACTTCTGGGTCTTGGCGACGATTATATTACTGCTGGAGTAAAAGCTTCTTACCGTAACATACCAATAATCGGTATCACCGACGATGAAGCGAACATTGGTATATCCTGTAATCTTCTCGTCCTCAATCTCTACATTTGCAAATTCAGACTTATCCACTTCCAGATCATCGGACACTGCTTTCAGAAGCTCGTCATCCGTACGGAAGTGCCACGTCCGTTCTTCATCAACAACTTCTATCTGTACAAAGACGGTGTTTGCCTCCTTGCCCGGAGTGTTATCACGGATTGTAAGGAAGTATACCGGCTGGTTGTCGAAAATTTCCTTTTCAAAGGTCAGAATCTCCGATTGGCTTACATCAAATAATAATACGTTGTCCGGGTCAAAAGAAAGCACATCTAAGGCATATTGCTTTATTTCCTCTGAGCTGCCATCTCCGCCATACTTTATAAGCTTAAATTTCTGACCGCCGATAACCTCCCCGGTCTGCTTATTGACATACCAATTAATGTCCAAATCATCTAAGAAATAGAATTGGTAGTAATCGGCGCTTCCGAAGCGCAGCTCATAAGTACTTGTGAGGTCGGCATAATTCCGCCCTGTTTTTTCGAGGACGAGATTCAGCGCTTCGTTTTTGCTCATGCCGGAAGCGCTCTGTGCTCCACCGTAGATGCTTCCCGAAACCCCGGCGGGCACGCTCTCGTCATAGACGTAGGCGTAATATGTGGTTGCGGCGTCCTTAAGGCTGCGCATTGTCACATACTGTCTGGGATAGCCGTTATCGTCATAGGTGATGATACAGTCGGCAACCTCGATATCCTCTGCCGAAACGCCGTCCAAATCGCAGATGTATCTTATAGCCAAATCCTTGGCATTCTCGGCAGATACTACCTCATATTCGCTTGTGATGCCGCCGTCGGTCCGTCCGAAAGCCTTACCGCTGACAGGGTCGATATAGCAGGACTGCGCCTTGCCGTCCGACGTGACAAATGATACATGATACTGAACCTTGCCCTGCCAGTCCTCAAGCATGACTACTACGTCCGAAACATCAGACCTCGAAGCACCGTTAAGCGCAGCCTCAACCGCCTTTTCAACGGTGATATAGTGTGAGCCGATCAAGCCGTTTACGGATATCCTTTCATTCTGCGAGCCGACATTCTCCCGAATCTGGCACAGCTCGTTCACCGATAGGGCTGCGAGGCCTTCAAAGGTGAAGTGGCATTCCACTTCGATGATATCCTTAACCATCAGCGCCTTGCCGAAGGAAATGTTGTACATCTTCGCAAGAGCCATAAGCTCGTCGTCGGCTTGGGTGATGGTCTGGCTGAGGACTGCGCCTTCGATATTCTTGCTGCCAAGAAGCTCGTAAATGCTGTCAGACATTTTCTTTTCAAGTTCCTTGCCGAACTCGCCGTTCTGGGAAGTAACGCTTACAAGCACCGAGTTTTTAAGGTTTGTGATGTAGTTTTCCTCGACCATCCGGTTTACAAGGGTCTCGACGGTCTCCCCAAGGCCGTCACCCCTAAAGTCCTGACCGTTTATGATTTTTTCGCCGTCCTCATTGTCAGCGGTGACATCAATGACCGTCTCCGATTTGTCTACCGCTATCTCGACGCTTGGGTTGACGTCCAAGCATATCCTTGCGTTTATATCGCCGTCAGCCGATAGAGGGTTGGCGAGCAATCCCCTATTGCCTATAGCCAATCCCGCACAGACGACTATCGCTAGCACCGCAGCCATCCCGACAAGATATTTCATAATCGGCTTGCGCTTGGTTTTTTCTGCCATAATAAAAGCACCTCCGCTTTCACAATCAGCGAGAACCGAATCCAAAACATCAATTTTCTTAATCTTTTCAAAGCTCGAAGCCAAGCTGTCTTCAACTGTTTTCATCATCAATTCTCCCTTCATAGATTACTCTTAGTTTCTTGATTGCACGATTGTATTTTGAAAGAACAGTACCCAATGGCAGGGACATTATTTTTGCAATCTCCTTATGCATAAAGCCGGCAACGGTGTGCATGACAACGATTTCCCGCTCCTCGCGGGATAATTGGGTCAGGCAGGTTTTTATAGCATAGTTTTCTTCTAATGACAGCTCATCATCCGGCAAAAGCTTTTCCCAATCCTCGTACTCAAAATCGGCGCTGCGCTTTCTTTCGTTCAGCTTTTTTAAGGACATATTTCTTGCGATTGCGAATATCCAAGCCATGGGTTTGCCGCCCGGCTTATAGCTTTTGGCGTTGACGAAGACGCTGACATAAAGGTCATGCAGAACGTCCTCGGTGTCATAGGTGTTCTTCAAGAATGAGAGGATGTAGCTGTATACCGGGGTATATGTATCCCCATAGAACTGAGCAAGTGCGGATTTATCTCCCGAAGCTATCTTTATTAATTCGCTTTCAAGCTTATCCGCGTCAAGCCTTCTTGATTTGTTTACTGCCGGCAAGTAATCGATCATAGATGTTGCATCCTCCCTTCACTATAATAATCCGTAAGGCGGGGTGTTTATTGCATGGGATTTTTTAAAATTATGGGTTTATTATAGCATGGATCGTTTAGAAATGCCAGTTAATGTTGAACTTTTCGGCAGAATGAAGCTAATCCAGCTTGTAAAATCTTTTTATTTACAGGATATCTGCCTGACACTGGCGGCTTATCACGACGAAACAATTCAGCCATCCACACCAAAAAGCCAAAAGTCCGCACCAGAATAAATCAACCATATAAATCGGCATGGCAAAGCCATCTGTCTGAACAATATCGTTTGGGACGACGCATCCCAAAATGAAATGAGCAGAAAGATTGGATTTGCAGTGTGATGGGTTAATGCTTATAGTTGCTCTCCCCCTCCAATCGTCGGAAAACGCTTATATGCATCGCACACTTATACAGAATCATTTCAGCGAATTCAGACCTAACCAAGTTTGTAACCTTGATTAAGCCTCAGCAAAACGTATAGCATCTTGAGATGGTGGGATATCCGGCATACTCCGAAATACAAGGCACCTTCCATTCACGGAATTGTGTGCAATTAATACGTTATCAAATTGGCGTTTTATGCCGCAGATATTCCTTGACAATGAGTATCTGCGATAGGCTATCCGCTTAAGGCAGCTCCTGCCCCTTATTCTATAAAATGCTTACCCGAGCGATACATAATCTCAAGGCAACTTTAGAATAAACACCTACATCATACAGGTTGGATAATTGAACTATACTTTATACTTGCTTCTCATTGAAAAGTGTCTGTAAAATCGGCGCATAGCCAATCATACAGCGGTTTTGCGGCGATTTTTATATATGGACCCCTTTACACTTTTACGAGAAATCAGTATTAGTCACGCATAGTTCCGTGAAAATCCAAAATAATCACCGCAGAACACATTTCTCGATGGTTCTGCGGTGATTAACATTTTGAATATATGTGATATCATTTTAAGACTCGGTACTCAATATATCATTCTCCATCCAATATGCAACTGTTGATATAAACTCGCCATTGGTTGGTTTGCCCTTAGTCTCGTTGATTGTTGAGCCGAACATCTTACCGATGAGCTTTAAGTCTCCACGCATAAAACAGATTTCTACTGCGTGTCTTATCGATCTTTCTACGCACTGAGAGGTTGTGCCATACTGTTTGGCAACTGCTGGGTAGATGTCCTTGGTAATTTTAATACGGTTGTCGGTATGGCCGAGCGAATGATATATGTTTACTGCTGTGCAGAGATATCTATGACCACTCAGGCTTAAAGGAATGCCGAGATTTATAAGTAGTTGTGAAACGTTGAGTTGAATGGCACTAAAAGTATTATCATTATTCGACATTGGGATGTCCCCCTTCATTTGTTGTATTCCATAATGTGATTATAGCATATTTTGTAGAATCTTGGTGTCGAATTCATAAAGTAATTGCCAGAGCTTTCGGATAAATTCTACAGAAAACTTGCAGCGGCTATACTTATTTCTCGAAATCGCTGTAAAATCCACGATATAGATTTTTACGTGGCCGCCTGAGCGCCTCTATACTTGTTCTGCGTTAAAAAGTGCCGACCACACTTGGTCATGACCGTGCATGGTCGTTGAATCACCGCAAAGCCCACCGTATAGCGGTTTTGCGGTGATTCTGTATGTTGGTTGCCTAAGCAGCCTCTTTCTTTTACGCAGAATCAGTACTATACACCTTTACGAGAAATCAGTATTTGCTATAAGCACAGTTGTTTGAAAATATTTCAATTTTAAAGGGACATGAGCTGCCTTAAGCGAATGGTCTATCACGCAGATATTCATTGCCAAGGAGATTCCATAGCATAAAGCACCGATTTGATAACGCTTTATACTTATTCCGCATAAAAATGTGACTGCACCCTGTATGGTCGTTAAATCGCTGCAAGACACGCAATATAGATGTTTTGCGGCGATTTTAAAGTGGCCGTCTAAACCCCACTTATGCACTTTTACGCGAAATTAGTATTATTCACACACAGTTTCAAGAAGATGCTGTTTTATTAATTTGACAGATTGTATACAGCAATAAATGCGGTATTTCCAAGAACCAAAAATCAACTTTACCAATAAGGAGCTGAGGACTTGCATACTCTCAGTTTTATATTTGCTTTGAGGATATATTTGCAGCCAAATGTTAGCATTAGGCTTATCCGCTTGAAAATATCCCCTTAAGAATATGAAAAACAGCGACATTCCTGACGCTGCCTTCATCGCATATCTTGCAGACGAGGTAGAGCATCTCCCCGGTATTGCTCTCTTCGGTTGCAGTTTTAGTTTTGACAAAATCTTGATAATTATCGCGTTTACACGGTTTGTTTTATGATAATAATCATAAAAAAAGCTTATTACGCGCTTCTGTATATAAAACTGTTCAGAATCAAGAATCACGTCAAAACCCATAGAAAATGTAATTTATTTGTCATATTAAATAATTTGCAAAAAGAGATATTGTGCAAATTTAATCAACCTAAAAATAAGCTCTATAACGAAAATGGCAGCGCAGACAAAACGTCTGCACTGCCATTTTCGATTAGGCTTTTTATTTATAGAGGTAGTATTTATTTTGTATTATAGTTATTCTGGGCAATCGTTTGAAGTACTGCCCGAAATAATTTCTGAACCGTTATCAGTGTTAACCTTTGCGGAAAAAGAAAGGTTATAGTGTTCGCCTTTATTTAAGTTTGGAACAGTATCGAAGAACGAAAAATCCTGACCGGTAGATGAAAGATTTCTCCAGATTCCAACAGGTGTCCCATTACTATCCTTCAAAGTCACATTCACATCTGTAATGCTTGTAACAGTTGAAAATCCATAAATATGGATTGAACAATTCGCCGTTGTACCAGTGAACGAAAGTCTTATTGTAGTGGCATTAGTATACGAATATCTTGGTTGTACTGCTGATGCCGTTGTCGCGAAGCAAACTATCATGACAAACGATAAAATGATCGCAACTGCTCTTTTTATTTTTGTATGCATGATGATTTCTCCTTTTTGATATACTACCTCCATATAAAAACCGTTCAAAACTACAAAATACGTCAGCAAATATTCATCCAACCAAATTTTCTGCCATTTTCACAAGAATCTCTTTTGGAAAATGTGCAAATACAATAAAGCTATATCCGTTTTCTGACCAAGTAATTGCATTATAAGATTCTGCAACTAACGAATTATAGTAATGATATTCTATACCATTTGCAGTAAACTGCTCATGCTCGCTATTCTCATTATCAATGCGAGCAATTGCACTATCGGTAATACCGTATTCAAACCTGATTTTATCTACACCATTTGTATAAGTAAGATCGACATCAAGCGGAGTATATTTTCCTTCTGACAAATAGTACCCTTCCGGCACATATCCCAATCTAATGCTATCGTTTATGACAGTATCGTCAGCGGTCTCATCGACATATTCAATCTTATCATATTCTCCAAAGACGGTCCGAATGGTTTTTTGTACAGCCGCATAAACCTCCGGCTGTGTAAGAAGCATACCAAAAACAATTCCAAAAGCAACTGCTGCCGATACAACAGTCCTAAAAACAACTTTTCCGAATGCTTTTATCCTGTCAGCTCTGCCTATTGAGTTCCCGATCCTATGCACCTTTCTTTCAAACTTGTCCGAAAACTCACAGCATTCAGATTGGGCAAGTGCATTTATCTGATTCAGCTCGATATCCATATACTCTTTGAGGGCTTCTGTTAGTAAAACATCAAATATTTTGTTCTTAGACTCGTTGTTCATTAAACATACCCTCCAGTTTTTCTTTTAATATTTTCCTGCCGCGATAAAGCCGTGTTTCAACTGTCCGCAGCGGAATCTGCAGTAATTCAGATATATCGTTTGTACTCTTTTCAAGGACATATTTCATCACCATAACATCCCTATAGATGCTGTCGAGCCCTTCAATTTCCTGCACGATTCTTTTGTATCCAAAATCGGTTACTATCTCATCTATCATTCTGTCGGATATAAACTCATGATCTTCTATGGGTTCAGTATCTTTGTGATGTTCAAGTTCAAGGTTGTTTCTTGCCTTGTTTTTGACCATGATTGCGATAAATGCCTGAGCTTTTTTGCTCGGAACATCAGGCACGTTCTGCATATTCTGCGCAAGCTTCAAAAGGCAGTCCTGAACGGTTTCTTCTGCCAACGCATGATTATGAAGTATCGACATTGCAAGGCTGAACATGAATTTGTTGTATGTATAATATAGCTTTGTAAACTTTTCTTTATCACTTTCCTCCGTGATGAGAGCCAGGCACATTTCAAGCATGGATTGCACTTCCTTATAGATTATTTTTTCTTTGAAAATTTTAATTCCGCCAGGTATTTGTATTCAAATGCAGAAATCAAAAATGATTAAATACCATCTGAAAATCCAGACAGCTTGATCTTCAATCATCAAACATCAAAAATTTGTATGCCGGGACATCCAAAGTCTCCGCTATGTCAAACAGCGTATCCAGCGATACCGCCTTACGGATGTTCGGCGCCTCAACATGACCTATAAACGCCGGCGTTCGTTCTATTCTTTCTGCAAGCTGCTCCTGAGTAAGCCCGCGGAGCTTGCGGTAATATGCAATTTTTAAACCGATTTGCAGGTATTGCTTTTCATAGATATCTTTCATTTTTTGTCCTTTCCCTTAACGCAAAGTTAAGTTTATGCCCGAAAAATTTTTCAGACTTTAATATCTATTTATAGTTTATCAAAAAAAGATTATGCTTGACATGAATATATAAATATGATATTATATCTAACAGATATAAGAATATGCTTGTCAAGAACAGCCGCTGCACTCCGGTGCAATGTATTGGGCATAATGGCTTATGTTGTAAAACTATTAAGTGGAGGCGAATCTATGATAAGAAATGCATGGGTCAATAACTTGGAGATAAAGGGTCAAAGTCCTTAGCAAAACAGTCTCTGTGCATATCATTTGTGATTATCTTTTGCGATACTCATCACTGCTGCCGCAATAAGTTAATCTAAAAACGATTCTGTACTGTATCTTGTAAAAAAATACTTATTAAGGAGAATGGATATGAAAAAAATTGTTAGCTTTATATTATCAATTGTGATGGCTTTAACCGTCATAGTGGCATCGCCTTTGACGATTACCGTGAATGCCGCGAACGACCTTACCGGAAATGCAGGAAAAAAGGTTAAGAACCCCACCATAAGCTCAAATCTTAAAGCTGGTGACGAATTTTATGCCGGTATCGACCTTAAAACAGGCAAGCTGAACGGACTGCTTGCAGATAAATCGTCTGATTTAGACGACCCGATGTATATATGTACTGTAAAAGAAGACGGCACTGTAAGTATTGAATTTTACTACTGGTCACCAGCAGAGTTTAGAGGCGCAGCAGCTTTTCTGAACCCTGAAACTCTTGAACCCGGCAAAGAGCTTATCATTCCAAGTAAAGTCAATGGATATACAGTTACTGAACTCGCTGCTACATGGAACGGATTCGGAAATACCGGTGTCAAAAAAATAGTCATACCCGAAACTGTTAAAAAGATTGATGGTGAAGCTTTCTTGAATAATTTTTTTGTCGAGGAAATAGTTTTTGAGGGCAAATCGCAGTTAAAAGAAATCGGATACGGCGCTTTCCGCGACTGCCGCTCGTTAAAATCGATAACCATTCCTGCGAGCGTTGAAACAATCGGTAACTATGCATTTTACAATACCGATATGTCCATAGACGAAAAAACACGTAAAAAAGATTGGCATTATGTGAACGGTCATTTGGGTGGAAACTTTATGACTATTTATGGCTCTATCTATGATGCGATTGAAATAACATCTGTTGATGAAGAAAGTAAAACGATAAGATATAAAATCAATAAATCTGAGCTTATTTTCGATGATGTTTATTCATTGACTTCTGTGAAATTTGAAGAAGGCTCAAAGGTTAAGCACATAGGCTATGCAGCTTTCGGATTCCAGAAGGCACTCAGAGAGATTTATTTACCTGACCACCTTGAATCACTCAGCTATATGGCATTCTGGGGAAATGAAGGCAACAATGCAATAGTTACATTAGCATTAAGCTCAGGAGTTGACATTGTAGACTTGCCAGAAGGTCTTACAAGCAACTCATCCGAAAATACCACCAGCGTAAAAGAAACCAAGCCCACCACAAAGACCTATCCCATAAACAGCGTGCCGGTCATCAAGTCGGCAGCCAGCGAAAACGCAGGAACAATCGAGCTTTCGTGGAACGAAACCGGCGCCCCGGGTTACATTGTTTATATCGCCAAAGAAGGAATGGGCAGCTTTGTTAAGTGCGGTACTTTCACAGATACCTCCGCAACAATAAGCAGCTTAGGAGAGAGCGGAAAGCTTGAAAGCGGAAAAACCTATTTGGTAAGAGTTATCAGAAGCGATTATAAAGGTGAGCTTTGGGAAGCCCTCGCAAAATACACTCCAGTCAGCGTTACCGTAAAATAGTGATATACCGAACAATAATAAGATAACCTCATAGACCATAATATAATAGGCTGCAGTAGAATCGGTTTTAGCGGTTCTGCTGTAGCCTATGTTATCATTATAATCGATTTGTGCAACAATCCAATCAGCTGCTCTTCCCTACCTCCAAAACCATCCTCAACCGTTCTAATTTGTTACAACCATATGTACCGTTGATTTGCTTATTCCGAACTCGCGCGCGGTCTGTCTTACGGTCGCCTTATGCTCGATAATGTACTCTCCCAGGATGACAGGGCGCTCTTCTGTCCTCGTTATTTCCGTCATAAGCTCACTCCTATTTGAATTATACTAATTTATATGGGCACAAAGGCTGAATTATGACGGATATGCAAAGCTAAACAGTTTTCAGCATTTTTATGCTTGTTATAATCAAGTGGAATTAGTATAAGCCCTTTTGTTCCATTAGTTTCTATAGTTTCAGCCTTAATAATTGTTGATACTGCATAAAAATAATCAAAAATATGATATATGTTAGCAAACAGATTGACAAACATATTTTCATTTGCTATACTTTAAATGAACATTAAAGCTATATGTTCATAAAAGGAAGTGATTGATATTCCTAAAATCATCGAAAATATCCGCGGCGATATTATGCGCTGTGCAGAAATAATACTCAAAACCGACGGCTACAACGCTATGTCTATCAGACGAATAGCAAGAGAATGCAAAACCGCAGTGGGAACCATTTACAATTATTTCAAGAGCAAGGATGATTTGGTTGCCAACATAATCCTGAAGGACTGGCTGAATGCAGTCAGCAGAATGACCGAGATGGTAAATTCGAGCAAAAACTATGCCGACGGCGCAGTTAGTATTTATCTTGAAATACAGAAATTCGAGAGTGTATATAAAAACGTCTGGAAACAGTATTCTGAAACTGTCGGCTCGCACGGAATCATCTTGGATCACCATATGCAACTGAGAGCTCAGATAAGCAAGCTTTTGGATTTACTCGCAAAAAGCACAGGATGTGAAAGGCTCTGTGAATCCTCGCCGATAATAGCTGAGGCAATAATAGCCGCCACTCTTCAGCAAGATATGAACGAGTTAACAATCCGCAGGTTTGCGGAATTATTATAAATATAAGGAGAAACAACCATGAGCAGCTTTAAAGACCTACGAATCGTAGACAATTTCTATCAGACCTCGGCTTTCTTCCCGATGCCGACCGTTATGATAGGCACCCTAACTGATGATGGCAAAACCAGCTTCGGTCCATATTCACTTGTTCAGCCCTACTATATTGCGGGAAAGGACTATTACGCTATGCTTCTATGCTGCCGAAACTCTTCCAATACGGCTCAGAATATTTTGAAGCGCAAAAAATGCACGCTGAATTTTATTAACGATGACCGCAGGCTTTTCAAGGAAGCGGTTCGTATGGGCTTTCCCGGCGACACTCCTGAGGAGAAGATGAAGGACTGCATTTTTAATATTGAAGATGGTCTTAGAAAGGCGTCCGACCCTAACGGCGAATATCCCAAAGTAATTTCAGACTGCTTTCAGGTGTTTGAATGTACATGGGTGGACACATTGGACAACGCCCAGAATGACAAGCCCGGTCAGCTCGACGGCTACGAAGGACCATACCACGATTTCAACGGCATAACATCCAAATTCGGCGCTCACTTCATTTTGAAGGTCGAAAAGATTCTAATGAAGGAAAAGTATTACAATGCAATAGTAAATGGCGTCCGTGCAAAGGACTTTCCGCCTGTTCCGGTCGATTACGGCTACCGCGACTCCAAAAACTTCTGGTATACCAAGCACCGCAAGCCAATTCCTGAGCTTCTCCCAGTCCGTGAAACTAATGTCGCCTCGGTAAGATACGCCGCCGACAGAATCGACCCTGATATTAAGTTCACCGACGAAGCCTGTGCAAAGCTTGTAAAAGTGCCGAGGATATTCCTTCCTACTGCACTTAAGGGCTGCGTTGCATGGGCGAAGGAAAACGGAGTTACAACTATCACCGCCGAACACATGGACATTATAAACGATAAGCGGTCAAAGGAAAAGCAAAAATGACGGAGCTAAGTGAGGCTGTTAAGGCTTTGACAGCGAAAAAATACAGGCTCATACCCGCCGATATCGCGGAATACAAAAGCATGAAATACCCTGCCGCCGTTCCGATAATGCGCTTTAATACAAGCCAGTTCAAGGTGGATGGCCTTGGAAATTTATTTATCATGGAAACAAGCGCCATGCTGGGGCTGATGAAGCTCACAACCATCGTTTTCACACCGCGTGCAAGAACAGCTCTTCCCTTTTTGCTCATAGATGGGATGAGCATGGCAAAGAAAAACCTTTGCTATATTGAATACTACGATTTAACGGGATACGGCTGCAAAATCGATTGCAGTGAATCTCAAAGAGCTGAATTTGCTAATATCCCTGATTACAGCGAAGCTGAGGCATGGTATATTTCCCACCGCACCCCATATTCCCTTATTAAAGGCGGTAAAGGCGTGAAAAAGGATGTACTTGACGATATGGCGTTGAAATGCATCAGAAGATATCTTTCCTCAGCCAAGCCATGCAATGACGCCGAAAAGCACTATGACAATCTTAAGGCGTTCCAGCGCAGGATGATTGAAAAAGGCAATCCGTCCAGTGCCACTCTTGAAAAGCTTTTAGGGAAAAACGGAGCAACAAAAATGTTTGAAACGGCTATTATGCCGGTAAATATTGAATGATGAAAGGAAAATCATTATGAAAGTAGTACTTGCAGGAGCTTATGGAAAGCTCGGTTCGGAAATATTAAAATCTTTACTTAAAGCCGGGCATAATGTTGTTGCGGCGGATATGATTGAAGGAAACATTCAGGGCGTTGATAAAAAATCGTTTGAATTCCGAAGACTGGATGTCACCGACAAAAGCGCTCTTAAAGGCATCTGCGACGGCGCGGATGCGGTTATAACCACGGTCGGTCTGACAAAAACCAGTGCGGAGCTTACAAACTATGATATCGACTATAACGGCAACTTGAACTTACTGAATGAAGCAAAAGCAGCTGGAGTAAAACATTTTGTTTATATTTCGGTAATAAAGGCCGACAAAGCACCGGATGTTCCCATGCTTCATGCAAAATACTTGTTTGAAGAGGAACTTAAAAAAAGCGGCATAACTTATGTAATCCATCGCCCAACCGGATATTTCTATGACATAGTGAAAGTATTCCGCCCAATGATCGAAAGCGGAAAAGTCACGCTTTTAGGCAAGAAGCCGGTTCATGCAAACGTTGTTGACACCCCAGATTTTGCCGAATTCATAGTTGAGCATATGCTGGATGACAACAGAACCTACGACGTTGGCGGAAAGGAAACCTGGTCGTACGAGGAGATAGCGAATATGTGCTTTGAGGCTGCCGGAAAAACTCCTGTTATAAAGCGCGCCCCGGCTTGGCTGTTTGATGTTCTGGGAAGTCTGCCAAAGAACAAGAAAAACGGCAAGCAAGCAATTCTGAAATTCTCCAAGTGGACCCTTACTGAAGAAATGGTTGGAAGCACTAAAGTCGGAGATTCAAGCTTCAAGAAATACATTTTTAACAGCTTCAAAAAGTAAAGGAAAGGATGACTTTTTATTATGGCATGGAACTTCATGTGGATTTTCGCAATAGTAAGCGCAGCATTATGCGCTATCGGCTTTTATAAATATGTATATTTCCTTTCAGTCGGCTACGGACTTTCAGTTGCAGGTCTTGGAATCGCATATTTTGCGGTTCTAGCAGCAAATGGATATGATTGGAATTTTGTAACCGTTTTGCAGTGCATACTTTTTGTAATTTGCGGCGCAAGGCTTTCGGGATTCCTCATCGCAAGAGAAGTCAAAAATCTAAGCTACCGCAAGGTTTTAAAAGAAGCTACCAAGGACGGCGAAAAGCCGATGCCCATATTCGTAAAGCTCGCAATATGGATAAGCGTAACTGTGCTTTACATAGCTCAGACCTGCCCCGTTTTCTTCCGCGGCTACAACGGTCTTGGCGGTGAAATAACACTGCCGCTTATAGGCGTAATTATAAGCGCGCTGGGAGTTATCATTGAAGCCGTCTCGGACAGTCAGAAATCTGCACAGAAAGCTATCAACCCAAATATGGTTGCTACTAAGGGTCTATTTAAAATGGTACGATGTCCAAACTATCTCGGCGAAATTATTTTTTGGACCGGTGTATTCGTCGGCTCCTTGAATGCTCTTCGCGGAGCGGGTCAGTGGATAACTGCAGTATTGGGCTATATCCTTATAGTGTTTATAATGTTCAACGGCGCGCAAAGACTTGACAAACGTCAGGAAAAGCGCTATGGAAGCATCGCTGAATACCGTGCCTATGCAGATCACACTCCTATAATCATCCCCCTCATTCCGCTTTATCACATAGGAAAATATAAGGACTGAAACAGAAAGGGGACATAAAAATATGAGCGTTGCAATGGCTTTGGTAGACTATATACCTGTGGCGCTGTTTTTAGCCAGTGCAATTATACTGCAAAGGACTTTGTACGGTGTTATGAGCAAGGGTGCTTTCGCGCTCTTCTCCGCAGGAACTATAACGGTATTTGTTGCCGGACTGTTCAAGGCAACATGGAAGCTTTTATACGCCCTCGAAATATGCGATTTTGTGGCACTGAATAAGTGCTTCTTTCCCATGCAGACAACCGGCTTTGTACTTGCCGGTTTGGGAATGATAGCTTTGCTCTGCCACAAGCAGGGAAAAGGCACTATATACGCAGCGGTTCCTCCTGTATTTGTAAGCTCTATGCCGTTTGTTTTTCTGATGGTCTTCGGCGTAGCCGCTATGGACATCTGCCTTTGCATAGAAGCTAAACGCCGCAAATGTGTATTGTCCTCAGTGCTTTTCATCATCTCCTTTGTATTTACACTAGGAATGGGATATCTTTCAAGCAGAGATTTTACTCAGGCTTCGATGAACTGGATAGCTGAGGGCGTAAACACCGTTGGTCAGCTTTTATTCTTTACCGGCGCTTGTTTTATGCGTGAAAAAAGCAGATGACATAAAAGCATATCACGGCACCAAAGTTTTAACTCAAACCAATATAGGGTTTCAATGCACTTGGCGTTTTATTAATAGACTGAGGCGAGCAAGGATGTTTTTTCTTGCCCGCCTCAGCTACGTTATAACAACGCCTATGCATAAGTCATGATTTACGACTGTACACTTTGGATTTTAGCTTAGCTTCCGTTCCAATCTGCTTACAATATCTGCAAACCAATCCGCCGAGCTGTATTCGCTGTAGCAATCCTGTGAAAGCTCTCTTTTCAGCATATTCAAAACCTGCTTGTTATCTGCTGGCGCATCATCGACGTGCCAGCCCATAACCAACGGGTGGCTGAGCTCGTGTTCCTTTACGTCTGCGGACTTCACTGCGCACTCCAGCGCACGGGTCAGGTGGTGTCTGATAACACCCTCGTCCCTACCAAGTGATGTCTCATCCTCAGCTATCAGCTCGTGAAGTATGCAAAAGCTGCGCAGATCCTCGAAAGGCATATCATCATTGCGGAAAATAAGCTCGTAAAGCGACGCTATGGATTTATTGACCGATTGAACATATGCAGTTCCGCCGGGTACGCTCTCACATCCTGCAAGCCTTGTCGCCATATAGAACAGATTGTGCAGATACCAATAGTTTGCAAATCTGAAATCTGACAGCATTTCCTCGCCGTTGTCGGTGATTTCCATGAAAAGCATCTCCCGCGAGTGCATAAGCTGATACGCCTTGCAAGCCCATTTTTGCGCCATTTCCTTGTTGCCGTTTTCAAAGTAGGTGCGGGCGAGCTGAGATATCGCCTGACCCTTGTAGTATGCCCCGCAGTCGCTGTGATAGATTTCCGTGCCGAGCTCAACGATTTCCTTTTGATACTTAACCTTATCGGCGTCAAAGTAGCTCGACATCAGCATTTCCTTGACCTCCACATTGTTCGGCATCCTGTGATACGCTTCCTGCCAGAGGGACAGCGAATCTTCATATCTTCCGCAGCGGAAAAGCTCGGCGGCTCTATGCTCGTAGTCTTCATAGAGCTTCTGCTCGTCGATCTGCTCGACCTGCAAAAGCTCATCAACAGTAATCCCGAAGAATCGGGCTATCTCCGGCAGAAGCGAGATGTCTGGGTAGGTGTTTGAATTTTCCCACTTGCTCACCGCCTGAAACGATACATTCAGATACTGTGCCAACTTTTCCTGAGATATGTTCTTCTCTTTTCGCAGGCTTTTCAGCTTTTCGCCTAAATTAATGCTCATATAATTCATCCTTTCAAAGTTTATTTGTAGCTACGCTTTTATTATACGGCATTATTTCCGGCAAAACAATAACTTTGTATTTGAGTTTTGGTTGAAAGGCTCAACCGGGTGTAGAACTGTACTCATCACACATAATCTAAAAATCGGCGCAAACCCACTGAAAATGGATTTGCGCCGATTATTCTTTATGATTTCAACGGGACAATTCCTACTCAATCCCTCTCAAAAACAGGAGTATATTCAATCGGAGCGGCGACTTTTACCGTCTGATTGCCGCTGAACTTTTCGCCTGTTGATGTAAGCGTCCAGCTTCCCGCAGGAAGATAAACCTCGCGCTCAAACTGATTGAGATGGAGTATCGGGGCTACAAGATATTTGTCGCCGAACATATACTGGTCCTTAAGCTCCCAGCACTTCGGGTCATCCGGAAACTCATAGAACATGGTACGAATGAGCGGAGAGCCGTTTGTGTGAGCCTCCTCATACAGCTTCTTAATGTAATCGTGCATACCTATGCGGATGTCGTAGTAGTGCCGCATGATTTTATAGTTGTCCTCGCCGTAGCTCCAAAGCTCGTTGGGCTGACCGGTATGGAGATATCCCCCGCCCCAGTCTCTGTCATCGAGCGCTGGAATATTATAAGGCCCTCTGTCGCCGTGCATACGAAGCACCGCCGAGTACACCGCAAACTGATACCACCTTATAAGCAACTGTCTGAAATCGGGGTCGTTGACATCATCCGTCATGAAGCCGCCGATGTCCGTAGTCCACCACGGTATACCCGCAAGACCCATATTCAAGCCGCACTGAAGCTGATCCTCAAACGCCTCGAAGGTTGAGGGAACATCACCCGACCAGATAACGTTGCCGTATTTCTGGGAGCCTGCCCATGCACATCTTAAAAGATTTACAACAGGCTTGCCTTCCTTAACCATCTCGTCATAGAAGGTGCGGCTGTACATCTGCGGGTACATATTGCTGACCTCAAGCGCAGGACCGTTGCAGTATCTGTAATTCTCGAAATCATATACGCCGTAGTCGGGTTCAGAATTATCCAGCCAGAAAGCGTCTATGCCGAAGTCGTAGTAATTCCTCTTGCAGACCTCCCAGACGTATTTGCGTGTTTCAGGGTTGAATGGGTCGATTTCCACGCAGTCGCCCTGATAGTCATAGGTCTGGGCGGCTCCGCGCTCGGTTCTGATAAGAAGTCCCTTTTCCATCATCGGGTAGAAATTCTCGCTCTTTCTGTCGACCGACGGCCATACCGAAACTATTACCTTGATGCCCATGCTGTGAAGCTCGTCTACCATAGCCTTGGGGTCAGGCCAATACTTTCGGTCAAACTTCCAGTCGCCCTGAACAGTCCAGTGGAAGAAATCGATTACGATTTGATCGATTTTTATGCCTTCCTTCTGATACTGCCGTGCGACAGAAAGCACCTCGTCCTGCGTTCTGTATCTTAATTTGCACTGCCACAGACCCATAAGGTCTTCCGGGAACATATCCGCATGACCGGTTGCCGAAGTATAGTTTTCAAGGATTGCCTTGGGAGTGTCGGCGACAGTTATATAATAGTCCATCTCGCGAGTGGAGCGTGCTATCCACTCGGTGTAGTTGTTGCCGAATGTGACGCGTCCGACGGCGGGATTGTTCCACAGGAAGCCATAGCCCAAGGACGATACCGCAAACGGCACTGATATCTGGGAATTGCGCTGGGCAAGCTCTAAAACGCAGCCCTTAAGGTCGAGGCAGTTGTGCTGATACTGCCCCATACCGAAGATTTTTTCGCCGGGGGTTGGGTCGAATTTGACGTTCAGCGAATACTCTGTTCCGCCGATAATTCCCTTCCACTCGCGGTTGACTACCTTCAGACAACGGCTTCCTCTTGATATCGTTCCGTCGTACATACGGAAATACTCCCGCAGGACAAGCTTATCATCCTTATAGAATGAAATTATGCCGACAAAATTTACAACAGCCTTGATTCTGCCGTTAGTTATCGTTGCCATTTCACGCTTATCGATGTCGCCGTTTCCGACCCAGTGGTCAACGAGTTCTACCTTGACCGATGGTTCAGTCTTCGCAGGCTTCTCTGTCAGTGCCCAATCGTTCCCGGTAAATTTTCCGAGCATAGTGCTTCTTACTCGAAGTGAGTCCTTGCCCCAAGCTTCGATTCTGAGCATTTCGCCGTTGTTATAGCACACCAATGCTCCGTTGTCGTTTACAAATCTCATACACAACCTCCTGATTCATTTAAAGTGCTTTCATGCTGATTAAATGCGCCTTCTTATTTTTTATATAATACAATAATAATAACAAAAAATCAACCAATATAATACAATTTGTTAAGGATAAAATATGATTTGTTAAAGATAATATATGATTCCAACAAATCACTCATCATAAATATACAACAAGCAGGCACAGAAAACTTCCGCGCCCGCTTTTATGTTCTTTTGCTGATAACTATACGTGCACTATCTTATTATATCATTTCCTACCCTGAAGAAGTCGACATCTACATAACCGCCGGACTGTTCAGTTGCATAGTTAAATATAGCGTATCGATATCCCATGAAATGCAGACCGTAGTAGTTCATCTGCAAAGCATCACCAATTTTCGTCCAGCTTTCGCCGTCGAGACTGTAATAGAAATACGCCCTGTCAGCCGCATTGTTATAATCGCAGTCGACCCGCAGAAATACTTCACTTTCGGCAAGCTCTATGCGTTCCTTTTCAAATTCCTTCTCAACGCTGTCGTTATCGTCATACCTTGCCATTACAATATACCTTTTGCCGTCCTCAATTTTTACTCCGACATATCCGTATCTTTCGGCAAATGCTGAAAGGCCGGCTGTATCGCCTTCCTTCATATTTGAAGTGTCAAGCTTGATGTATGCGGAACACTCAGGGCCGAAGGTTCGCTGAGTAAGTGTGTTTCGTGCTTCGGTAACGGAACTGCAGATTGCACCGGTTTTCAGTCTGAGATATCCTTCCTTTTCTGTCAGCGACCAAAGGCGGTTATCTGGATTATGGTTCCACTGCCACTCGGGCAGAAGGTTAGAGCCGTTATAGTCGTTCTCGCCGGCTTCTTCAAGACTTTCTGCAAAGTTATGATACGGTCTTACAATCTGAGAATTTATAAATTCGTCGCTTGTTACAATACTCTTTTTGCCTATTCCTTCAAACGGGATCTCGGCAGTTTTGGGAGCCTTTCCGTCAACTCCGACTACCGGCCAGTCATCCTCCCACGTCATAGGCATCAATACCGGAACTCTTCCTACCGCTCCATGATCCTGGAACAAAAGACAGTGCCAGTTTCCGTCGGCATCATCAATAATACCTCCCTGAGCAACACCGTCGTTTCTGAAATCAAGGTTGTCGTCAAGAACCACCTTCATTTCCCAATCTCCGTCGAGCGATTTGCTTCTATAGCACAGCTGAGTTCTTCTGCCGCCGGATGGCCATGTGATAATAAAGATATAGTAATATCCATTGAGCTTATATGCATGAGCACCCTCGGCAAGGCATCCCGGAACAAGACCGGCATCGTCTATTATTTTTCTTTTGGTTTCCGGCTTGACTGCACTCAGATCCTTTTCCAATTCGATACACCATATCTGACCTCCGCCGTAGATGATATACACCTTGCCGTCGTCATCAAACAAAATGCTCATATCGTGGAAGCCCTCGTCAAATTCGTATCTGCTCCACTTTCCTTTTTCGATATCCTTTGTGTAGTAAATATACGTCTTACCGGTGGCATAGGAAAGGAATCCGACGTAGTATATGCCGTCGTTATATCGAATAGAAGCCGCCCACTGACCTTTGCCGTAGTTGTTCTCACCGTTTCTTAACGCTAAATTATCGGCATCATCCAAAATGTTATAAACATAGTTTACTATTTCCCAGTTCACAAGGTCGTAGGATTTCATTATGGGACATCCCGGGGACAGGTGCATTGTTGTTGACACCATATAATATGCATCATCAACACGAATAAAGTCGATATCCGGAACATCGGCGAAAATAACCGGATTTGTGTAATTGCCGTTTCCGTCGTCGGTTGAAGCTATTGTTGATTTGATGATATCAGCGTCAAGCATCGTATCCTCTCCTTCCGGAATTTGTATTTTAGCATAATCAGGAATTACTGATGGCTCATTTGGTTCATTGCAGGCTGAAAATGTTGATACAGCCATTAGCACGGTAATAGCTAAGCAAAGCAGTCGTTTCATGGCTTTCCTCCCCTTTATTATTTCATACAATTCTCAAGGCTCAAACTGCCGTTAATGTTCTATCATTCACCGAAATCAAGCCCGCTGACTGTAACATTATAGGTTATAGATGTGAACGGAACCTCATTGCCATCAACCATAAGCGCGAACCGATATCCTATCCATTCTATTTCGGTTTCTGCCGCGAAAAGTCCGATATCCTCCGAGCCGTAAATAAGCGAGCCGATTTTTTTGCCGTTCCAGCCGTTTGCAAGACCGTTTCCAGATTCGCTTGCAGGGTCGAGCGAAACATTTACAGGTATCTCAACCATACCGTCTTTGGTTTCAAGGCTTAATGATTTTACAAGCACTTTATAAGCAGCGTCTGCGTCAGTATTGATAAAGCCGAGGTTCAGCACTTCGCTTTCTTCGGCAAACGAAGATGTTGTTATGGAGTAATCTCCGTTTTTTGTCACATCAAAAACTGCAGACGTTCCCGATGCGGGATTTTCTACCTGTGCGGTGAAAATCAGTGTTGTATAAGGGATTTCAGTCGTAGAAATCTCTTCCTCAGAGCGCAGCTGCTCTTCACCCTTCGTGAACCTCCACGATCTAAGCTCTATATTGGCGTCTGAAAAGACGAAATACAGATTGTGATTTCTTCCGTCAAACTGTGCGAAATCCTTTGAGCGAATCTTTGTATATTCGGAGCAGTCGAATTCTATAAAGGCGACAGCTTCTGAGGAAATATCGTCAAGGCGGACTTCTATTCGGCCCTTGCCCTTTACTTCGGCAATAAGCTCGGAAGCTCCGTAGCCGAAATCAACTCCCTTTACATATACCCATGCGCCGTCTTCAGTGCTTTTTGCGGCAGGATTCGTCACCTTTTCATAGCCTATATCCGCGGATGTGAACATCAAAGCACCGCTGTTGTCAGCATATGGGTCAACAAGCTTTATTTGCGATACTCCCTTTTGTGACGCTGCGGTTATAGGAATCTCGCCGGTTTCTGAATCCATCGGAAGATAATCCACCATTATGCTGCGGTATCCGCCTGTGCCGCCCATCAGCTCTTCCAAAAGAAGAGTATGATGGATGATGTAATTGACGCCTTCAAACTCGCAGAAATGTGTGTGATTGTTTGCCCAGCGGAGACCTGAGTTACCGTCAGCGTTTTCACCGGCGTTGTAGAAATATGCTCCCCTATACTCCCAGCTGTCAGCATCAAGAGGCGTTTTAGTGGTGAGATATGCCATGCTTGCCGCCGGCGGGGTCGGAATTCCTTCATAGTCCCAGCCGTCGCCGCGCTTCTGCCAGTCGTTGCAGTAGGTATAGTAGTATGTTCCGTCAATATAGTTAAGCTCGCTTGCCTCGAAGAAATATGGAGCATCTATCGAAACGAATTCGCTGTCGAAGGAAAGCATATCCTCCCCCAGCCTTGCCACCTTCGGAACATTGGAATGTATTTTTCCGGAATCGGCATCAACTCCACCGCCGAAGGCAAGCCATCCAACACCATTGTCATCTATGCATACTCCCGGGTCAAAAGGAGCAGGACAGTTTTCAAGACCGGGCATATTCTGATATACCAACGGCTCGCCGAGCGGGTCGCTCCAAGGTCCTACAGGGTCTGTAGAGGTAATTACTCCGACGCCTGCACCGCCGTTTGAGAAGTACAGATAGAAATGGGTAAGCCCATCATCCTCCACGCGGGCAGCTATTGAAGGAGCCCATGAGTTATATATCCACGGAGCAATCTCCCCAACATTTATTCTGCCGTGATATATCCAGTTGACCATATCGTCAGTAGAGAACACCACAAGAGACTTAATATGGGCATAGTCATTTTTTGTTCCTTCCTCCGCCTGCTGCTGGTCGTTAGTACCGTAAACATACAGCCTTCCATTGTATTCAACTGCGGTAGGGTCTGCACACATAATACTCGGCGAGAGCGGGTTGGCATTATATTCCGCCTTATACCCATTTTCGCTTGTGCTGTCAATTACAATGCCGTTGTTTAAACTGTCCATAATTATCTCCTCGGTAATGTTGTTTATATTGTCAGAATCGTTCTTGGTGCTTTTGCCGTCTCCGGTTTCAGCATTTGAACAGCCGGCAGTTATAAGTATGCCTGCCGCGCACAATAACGAAAGTATCCTTCTGATCGTTTTCATTAAAGCTGCCTCCATTTTTATTGAAAATTTTAATATCAAATTTACTTGATAAATTAATTATATAAATTTATATAACAAAGTCAATCGCAAAATATGCGTTTTTTATGATGACTGTTTTTTTAATGTGCATAAATTGTGCACTTTATTATTGACATCCACCGAAGAAAAACTATAACTCTATAAGCAGCAGATACAGCATTTTAATCATTGGATTAAAATATGGCGTAAAAACTTTCAGGCAGTCAGTACATAACAGCTTATCCTCCGTGCGTGATATTTCATCCATGACCTATCCGCAAAAGCCGCTAAGCGTTTCTATAAACTTCTCTGCCGCCTTTGATTTTGGCTGATATTTCTTCCATACCAACACCATGCCAATTGTTTGTTTTGGAGACAGCGGACGGAAGCACAGGTCGGTGCCTTCAGTATTAATAAGCTTATCAAGCGTAAGAACATAACCCATATGCTCACGCGCCATTATTGAAGCGTTGAATGCGAGATTATATGTTGCCACGATATTCAGCTCGGAGGCAGGCTTTTCAAACCATCTCATAAACTTCGGAACATTAAGAATTTGCCTCGATATGATCAGCGGCTTGTTCCATAAATCCCGGGCTTGAATGGCTTTCTTTTCTGCAAGCGGTGAATCCTTGTGCATGAGGATTCCCCACGTATCAGTATACGGCAGTGAAAGGTATTCATATTTCGATTGGTCGATTTCTCCCAATAGCAGACAGAAATCAAACAATCCCTTGTCAAGACGGTCAGTCAAATCGGCTGTATCCCCGCTGGTGATATGAAAATGGATGCCGCCAAACTCCTTTTGCAATTGATGTGCCACTCTTATAAGATTATGCACTGCATCCGTTTCGCCTGCGCCGATATAGATATCACCAGCTATCGTTTGGTCGGTGTTTTTCATTTCCGCCTCGGTGCGTTGGGCAAGCGTTACTATTTCCTCAGCTTTTTTACGGAAGTACACGCCATCCTCAGTAAGAGTCACCTTACGATTGCCGCGGATAAAAAGCTGTTTGCCAAGCTCTGTTTCCAGTTCTTTGAGCTGCCTTGAAAGCGGTGGCTGTGTCATATGTAAAAATTCGGCTGCACCGCTGATACTTTCTTCGCGGGCTACGGCAAGGAAATACTGCAGGGTTCTGATATCCATAAAATTTCACCTCCGATATAAGTATTATAATAGTTTTTGATATACCTTTCAAGTATGGTAAAGTATTTAATATATGTATTTGATATTCTTGGATTCTGTTTTTATAATTAAGATAAAGGATCCGGGTAAGCAGAATTATCAGTGAAGCTGAAAGGCTCTGTTTTGAAACTTATTGTAAATGGATCAATGATTTTAAGGAGTTGAGAAGTATGAAAAAGGAAGTTTTGGCTGACCGTTATTTGAAAATGTTTAAGAGTATCGCTTTAGGGGTGATTTTATCGACGGCTGGTACAAGCGCTGTGTTTGCTGCCGACAGGCCTGCTGATGCTGATAATTTTTACAGGAGTGATAAGGTGGAGGTCCAGAAAGTCACTTTTAAAAATCAGTACAAGATGAATATTGCCGGTAATTTGTATCTGCCGAAAGATATGGACAAAAGTAAAAAACATGCTGCTATCATAGTAGGGCATCCAATGGGGGCAGTAAAAGAGCAAAGCGCTGATCTTTACGCTGTTAAGATGGCAGAACGCGGTTTTGTAACTATGTCTGTCGATCTGGCGTTTTGGGGCGGCAGTGACGGCCAGCCACGCAATGCCGTTGCGCCTGAGCTTTATGCTGAAACCTTCAGCGCGGCGGTAGATTACCTGGGTACAGGGCCTTTTGCCGATAGAGAAAAGATTGGCGCGATCGGGATCTGCGGCAGCGGCAGTTTTGCTATCAGCGCCGCTAAAATCGATCCCCGCCTGAAAGCCGTTGCAACTATTAGTATGTATGATATGGGTGCAGCTAACCGCAATGGACTTAATCATTCTCTGACGCTTGCACAAAGAAAACAGATCATTGCTGATGCGGCGGAGCAGCGTTATGTGGAATTCCAGGGTGGCGCAACTAAATACACAAGCGGGACCGTACATGAGATCACGGAAAAGTCCAATCATATTGAACGCGAATTCTATGATTTTTACCGTACGCCAAGAGGAGAATTTACTCCTGCAGGTTCTTCGCCGCTTTTAACGACACATCCGACGCTTTCCAGTAATACTAAATTTATGAATTTTTATCCCTTCAATGATATTGAAACAATTTCTCCGCGTCCGCTGCTCTTTATTACCGGTGATCAGGCACATTCCAAAGAGTTTAGCGAAGATGCATATAAACGTGCGGCTGAACCGAAAGAACTGTATTATGTTGCCGGTGCAGGCCACGTAGATCTTTATGACAGGGTAGAGCTTATGCCGTTTGATAAGCTCGAAAGCTTCTTCAAGGCTAATTTAAAATAATTTACTGCTGCAAAAGCTGCAGATCTGATTTGCTGAAAGTTTTGTTTTTGTGGATTCTCGGGATGCTGGGGGTCCACATTTTTGTTAACAGGAGAGGTTATGAAAGAAAAAAATAATTTGCTGATCTTTATTTTGACGATAGGTGTTTTTGGTATCATCAATACAGAAATGGGTGTGCTGGGTATTTTGCCGCTTCTGGCAG
>ERZ779889.166-NODE-166-length-89364-cov-5.455520_pt1 | contig 89364 bp, 91 predicted proteins | sample MGYA00511030_ERZ779889 | MGnify/ENA primary metagenome ERZ779889 (study PRJEB29588, sample SAMEA2160616) | human gut metagenome | biome: human gut; feature: human-associated habitat; material: faeces | place: Denmark | collected 2008/2010 ...
GCCAATCTGAAGCGCACTTGTGCGCAGCCAGTAGTATTAGGGCTATGCCCGAAACTGAAATACCCCCCGTTTTACGGGGGGATATTTATTCCGGACAAAATTCTCCGCAGAAGCACTAAAGATTCAGTCTGAGTATCAGATGATACATGTCGTTAAGCAAAGATGCGAGACCTTTGAACAACCCGGAAGGGATCCTTGAAGCCTGATATCTTATGTACCCTATATTTCCGTTGACAAGATCGAAAACAAGGATAAATATAAATACAGCCAGAAGACCGGCAAAAAGAGCGAGAAAAATATTGCACTCCCGTTTCATTCTCGCCCGTTCACAGGCGTGGGATTCCTCCATTCTTTTAATTTCCTGATCCTTACTTTCAAGCAGCATCTGATACGCTTTTACGGTTTCGGAACAGGTATCGGGCTCGCTTGTCGGGATGCCCATAATGTCATCCATTGACCCTCCGAGGGCTTTTACTATTCCGCCGACAGTCAGAAGATTGGGTGACGCCGTGTCCCCGTTCATAACTTTGGTGACTGTTGCTTCCGGAATGTTACTCATTTCCGCTATTTCACGGTTCGTCAGTCCCGCACTTTTTTCATCCGGGACAGAGTCTCGCAAAGAGGTTCACTGCACTCTTGATTTGACATTCTTTTTTCCTTTCTGACAAATAATCACGAAAAAATACAGTTTGACTTTTTTATAATCGAATCAGAATCCTTCAAAATATAGTTTGTTTCCGGCAAATCGTGTTTGCCCGGGTTTCCGCATCGTTTGGGTATTGCAAACATCGACAAAAAGTGATATCATTTAATTGCAGGGGCCCAACTGCAGGAAAATTTAAAAGAGGACAAAACTCCGTAAATCGCCAATCGTGCGGGCGATTGATGCTTTTACGTCATGTTGCGAGCTTCGATCATCGGAATCAGAAACATTTCCCCAAGCCCCAGAGGCTAAATCAAAATCAGGAACGAAAGACAGAAATTCAAAACAGCTATTCATGATCCGCCAATAAGAGTCAACCTTCACAGCCGCAACGACGTAAAGGCACGGGAAAGCTACGGCACACAAAATACTGAAGGAGGTCAGACCATGAACAAAGTTACAGCCCTTTTCGATGTTTTGTCAAAAAACTTCTCCAAACAGCCGAAAATCGAAAAATTCAACCGAATCCTTTACAGTACATTCAGACTGTTCTTTCTTCTGTTGCTGATAACAATCGTAATAGGGTTTATCGTAAAAACCATTATCTCAATAATAAGCAATGCAGGAAACAGTTCAGCCATATCCAGCTATATCCTTGCAGAAATCAGGGATACTGTATTCCGTATGCTGTAAATAAGAAACTCTCTGCAAAAGAACAAAGCTTATAAAATATCCAAGGAGGCACAGTGACACACTGTGCCTCCTTAAACTAACTGCATAAACGAATGCTCCCGCTGCTTTTCAGTTGGGCCGGTAAAACATCCGTGTTCAAACGTCGCACATTGTGAGTGACGACAATGCCCGTATCCCCGAAACCAGGATACAATCAGTCTGGTGGAGAGCCTGCCAAAATGGTCGAACCTGAATTAAAAGAAAAAGAGTGTTTTGCTCGTTTTATTTGTTTTTCTTCCTGTAAAATTTGCTCTTTATTGACTTTCAGCCGTTCAGGGCTGTCGGTAAAATTATAGGTTATAACGATTTCGTCTTCATACTCCAAATCACCGTAATTCTTGATTTTCTTCTGCTTCAGAAAATCAGGCGTATATTCCTTGTGGTAGGTTATGATGCCGCAGTAAAAGGAATTGCGAAGCATTTTCGAAATGTACAATGCAAACCACCGCTCCTTTCCCAGCGCCGTCAGCCGTCCCGCTTTCTCAAGCTCGTACTAGATGGTTGTTACTCCCATTCCATTCAGGTACATAGCCGCCTGATTTCTTTTGAAAACCAAGCGGCTATGTACGCTATATTCAGTTCGACAAACTGGAATTTGTCATATTCCCATCACATAGATTTGGCAGGGATTCCATTTATCCCATAATGTGGGAAATACTTCAAACTCCTTAAAACCGATAGAAATATAAAACCGATTTGTATCGTCATAGGATTTATATTTCCCCATTTGAACAGTTTTAACCTGTATAAATGAATAACCCATTTCTTTTGCAGCCTTTTTCGCACGGTTAAAAAGTTCTTTTCCGATTCCCTCGCGGTGATATTCTTTTAAGACGCCCATAACCGCAAGCTCAACTGTATCTTTTCCCGTTTCTTTGAGATACAAAAATCCCAAGTCTTTTTCGTTTTCCATGGCACAAAAGAAGACTTTCCCTGCGCTGTCGCGGATATATTCTTCTCGTGCCTCAGGGATTCCAAACCATTCAGGCAGTTCTTCCAATATATTTCTGGTTATGCTCTTTTTATCCTCATCATTTGCTATTTGAATGATATGCATGTCAAAAGTTCTCCTCCACAAATTCCGATTTGTCATTCTGATTTAAGAATATTATACTACGACATTGTGACTGCTTTTATCTCGGTATTTTTACGCCGAAGAAGTCCTTTGCAAAAAATAATACGAACTCCGATTTGTTTTCAGGGTTCGTATTATTTGCATATGGTGGAGGCGACGGGAGTCGAACCCGTGTCCGAAAACCCTTCCATGGGACTTTCTACGAGTGTAGCTTCATCGTTCGTTTTCGCCGCCGTGAACACAATGAGCAAAGCTCACGGCGGAACAACCGGAATTATTCAATAACCCTCTCCCGATACCGGGGGTTATCGTTCACTGCTAATCGACGCTCCGTTGCAGGTCGCAGTACTCCCGCAGGGAACGGCTGCCAAAGTTAGGCAGCAGCTAATTCAGTATTGTTAGCGTTTAATTTTAAAGTTTGCAGGTTAAAGCGGTCTGCACGCTACTCGCTTATCCGACTTCAAAGTCCCCGTCGAAATCCGGTACGCCCCCGAAGCTGGTAATTCTATTATACACCATTTAAAACAAAAAGTCAAGGGAACGGCTGAATCTTTTTTGAACAATCCGCCTTTTACGACAGGGAAAATGACAAAAATGTGGGCAGTATGCAAAAAAATAGGAATATCAATTGACTTGATGTCGAAATTGTGATATACTCATGGGCGGAAAAAATATACGAACTCAAAGTCCGGAAAAACATATTACTCTGCCGGACTTAAAACGGGCTTCCGACCCGGGGGACGTCGGAAGGGCCGCAGACATCCCCGGAAAAAGCAAATACGGAGCGACAGCATGAAAAAATTCGATACAAAAGTACAGCATCTGAAGTACAAAGTTCTTCGGGAGGTCTCCCGTCTTGCATGGGAAGGCCGGATGAATTATGAGACTCTGTCAAACATCCCTAAGGTCATAACACCCGGAAAGATCCCGACAATGCGTTGCTGTGTTTACAAGGAAAGAGCGATTCTCGCTGAGCGCGTGGATCTGGCAATGAGCGGATGCATAGACAACACCAATGTCATCAGAGTCATTGACATCGCCTGCGATGACTGCCCTGCCGGAGGATATTTCGTCACCGACTCCTGCCGCGGTTGCCTTGCCCACAGGTGCGATGACGTTTGCCCGAAGGGAGCAATCACCTTTGACAAACTCAGGGCGACAATAGACAAGGACAAGTGCGTAAACTGCGGTAAATGTGCGGAGGTTTGCCCCTATTCGGCGATCACAAACAGAAAACGTCCCTGCGAAAACGCATGTAAGATAAAAGCAATTTCCACCTCCGAGGACGGAAGCGCAAAGATAGACGACAGCAAGTGCATCTCCTGCGGCGCCTGCGTTTATCAGTGTCCTTTCGGCGCGATTTCGGACAGATCTTTTATCCTCAACACCATCACTATCCTGAAAAAGAGCAACGATAACACGTCATATCAGACATACGCGGTGGTTGCCCCCAGCATTTCGAGCCAGTTTTCCTACGCAAAACTCGGGCAGGTCGTTGCCGCGATAAAAAAACTGGGATTTGCCCATGTGGTTGAAGCCGCTCTGGGTGCGGATATGGTGGCAATGTCGGAATCAAAAGAGCTTGCGGAAAAAGGAATGCTGACAAGCTCCTGTTGCCCCGCTTTTGTTGACTACGTCAAGAAAAGTTATCCGAAGATGGCTGAAAACATATCCCACAGCCTCTCCCCTATGGCTACCATTTCGAAATTCATTAAAGAGAAAGACCCCACGGCGAAGGTTGTTTTCATCGGTCCCTGCACCGCAAAGAAAATGGAGTTTCAGAAGGAAGAAGTCCGTCCGTACGTTGATGCGGTCATTACCTTTGAAGAACTTCAGGCGCTGTTTGACAGCCGTGACTTCGACATATCCCAGTTTGAAGAAGAGACCCTGGACACCGCCTCTTATTACGGAAGGATATTTGCCCGTTGCGGAGGACTTGCGGACGCGGTTGCGGAGGGACTTACTGAACTCGGAATCAAGGACTTCGAACTTAAACCCGTTTCATGCAACGGTATAGAGGAATGCCGTATAGCCCTGGTAAAAGCGACCCACGGAAAGAGCGACAGAAACTTTATAGAAGGAATGGCATGTATCGGCGGTTGCGTCGGAGGCGCAGGGTGTCTGACCCATGCGGAAAAGAACAGACTTGTTGTAGATAAATACAGCCAGGAAGCCTCTAAAAAGCAGATCAGCCAGGCTGTTGCCGAACTTAAACAGGAACAGTAACAAAACATAAAAGAATAACCGGACGGTCTTCACTGTCCGGTTATTCTTTTCTTAAGTTTTCCCAGCCGTCTCATCCAGACGGCGGAGCAGATTACAGATCGGGAGAACAAGCATCCCCATGAAAAAATTACTTATACCGTGTACGGCATCCCAGGGAAGCCCGGCAATTATCCAGGAGATCATCCCCTTGAAACTCAGACCGAACATCAGGGCCTGAGCCGGTGCGTACATGGTGCCGAAAAGGAAACCGTGAAGTGCACAGACGACCATATAGACAACTGCTGCAACGGGTTTTTTCATATTTTTCGGCAGCAGCATGGTCACACCCCAGAGAATGGTCCAGAGATACAGATAAGGCAGCCACCACATGGAAAATCCCGCATAGACCCCGTTCATAAGAACATAAACGTAAATGGGATAAAGGGCTTTTTTCCTGTAATATACGGTGAAAGCCACCGTAAAAGCCGCAAGCATATGTACATTCGGAGCAAACTCAAGGGCTAATTTGGACACGAACATTATCGTACCGAGGAGCGCAAATATAACGATTTCCCGTACGGTAAGTCTTATTTTTCTATTTTGAATGCGTATACAGCCCCTTCGGTAACAGGCGTAGCGTCAACGCCGGTCATAGCATATTCCCCGTCGATGTAGAAAGCCCAGTAGGTCTTGTCCACATCATAATCGGCAGTGACGCCGTTAACGGTCTTTACATACAGTCCATAGGTGCTCTCTTCTCCGGCGATAAGTCCGGCATCAAGAAGAGCCTCTCCTACAGTCTCTTTATCCGTCTTGACGGTGAAGGAAGTCTGATTGCCTTCAGCGTCAAAGACATTGAAAGAGAAGGATTTGGAACCCTGTCCGACGACCGTAGCCTTTACGGACGGATCCTCGGAAGGAAGTTCGGGTCCGGTTTTGCATGAAGCCATTGTAAGTGCCATAGCCGCAATAAGCACAAAACAAAGCAGTCCGGACAAAAGTCTTGAAAAAGCAGCTTTTGTTTGCATTGTTTTCTCCTAATTAGAATATATTTCCGCTTTAAACACACCGGCACTCGCAGTAAAGGGAAAGCGGATTTTGACAAACGGGTATTTCGACTCAACACACGGTTGCCACCTTCTCAAAGCAGAAGCTTCAATGGCGTTTCCCCCGTTCCTGCGGCGGAACGGGCTCAGGCTACCGCACAAAAGTGTTTCACGGCGACGGGCTCGTACAGGAGTTACACCTGTTTCCCCAGCTTTGTCCGCTACATAGTAACACAGAATTGTGTCTTTTTCAACATATTTATGAGATCTCACCGTCTGAAAAACATAAAGGGCTTCCGCATGGAAGCCCTTTCACTTTGCACAGTTCCTATAATAAAAGCGTTATTATCGGTATCGTCAGAACACTGCTGAGCGTCCCCAGAAGAACCAGATCCGCGGCGGTTTCCTGCCCCTGTCCCAGCATTTCCGCAAAATTCAGCACCACGCTGGCTACGGGACAGGCCGCAAGCACGACAAATGTGGATCGGGTCATGGGATCCACCGGAACGAAGGATATAAGAACCAAAGCGATGACAGGTGCCAACAACTGTTTTACGGCTATGGTCAGCCAATGTATCGGACGGCAGATCATGTTACGCACGGAGACGGTTGCAAGACGCATGCCCATAACAAGCATGCACATGGGCGTTGACATCCGTCCGAGAAGCGTTATCATATTGTCAAGCATCGGAGGTATCTCAAACCCGGTGACGAATATGAGCAGAGCCACAAGAATTGAAAGAAAAGACGGGTTAAGTATTATTTTTCTGATGTTGACATACCTGACGTCAAGTGTGATAATGGCTGAACCCACAGTCCAGCTCATAAGACTCATGACGAAAAAGAATACAGCGGAAAACGTCACTGTCGCAGGTTCATCGGGGAATATAGCCTCAAGGAGCGGTATTCCCATGAAAGCGCAATTGCCGAAACAGGACGCGAGGGCGCAGACCCGGAATGTTATCTGACGACGCTTACGGAAGATTATGCCAAATGCCGCGGCAAGCAGTACAGACAGAAAAACCACAACTATCAGAAAGAAAACAGCCATCTCGGAGAACAGCTCCCGACTGAATTCTATCCGGCTGAAGGAATATATCGTCAGGCAGGGCTGACAGACATACATCAGCGCTTTTGCAAACGCCGGTATACTGTCAGGCTTTATTGCCTTTGTTTTTACAAGAATAAATCCCGGAACGGCATACAGCAGCATTACCGCGACCGCCGAGAGCGCAACAAAAAAAGTCTCCATTCAAATACCTGTAATTCAATGATTTTGCATAAGATAAAATTTTTGCCGGCATTGCATTTTTGCGACGCCGTCAATAGCTTGGTGTGCGCACTGCGCACAGGGGCAAAGCCCCAAACCTTGCCGCGCAAGGTTTACCGTATTTGCGTATTATACCAGGAGCAAAAATATTTGCCCGCAAGGATATTTTTGCGACGCCGTCAATAGCTTGGTGTGCGCACTACGCACAGGGGCAGAGCCCTAAACCTTGACGCGCAAGGTTTACCGTATTTGCGTATTATACCAGGAGCAAAAATATTTGCTCGCAAGGATATTTTTGCGACGCCGTCAATAGCTTGGTGTGCGCACTGCGCACAGGGGCAGAGCCCCAAACCTTGCTGTGCAAAGTTTACCAAGCGTATTATACTAAACTCCCGTCCCGATGTCAATCTTCCTTTAATTTTGTTCGGAAAAAACTACGGAACTTGTCCTGAGTGTGAAACAAATCCGGGGTGTCCTTGACAACTCCTCACAAATATGTTAAAATACAGCAAAACAGCGATAAGGAGAACACAAATGGAGATCAAGGTTAATTTCGGCAAAAAAACCGGGAAAGATTTGAAGAAAGTAAACGGTGTCTGCAACGGTCCGGTCATGGAGGAAAAGTCCATAGCGGATCTGTTTGCGCAGGCACGGTTTCCATACATAAGACTGCACGATACCTGTTACGCATCCTACCCCTACTACGTTGATATTTCACATATTTTCACCAACTTCGATGCGGACGAAAACGATCCGAAAAACTACCAGTTTCAGCATACAGATTACCTGATCAGTGAGATAAGGAAATGCGGCGCCGTACCGATATACAGACTGGGCGAAAGCATCGACCATTCCATATACAAAAGGCATAATCATCCCCCGAAGGATTTCGGGAAATGGGTCAGGATCGCCCTGAACATAGTCCGCCATTATACCGACGGTTGGGCTGACGGTTTCAGATACACTGACATGAAGTGGTGGGAGGTCTGGAACGAACCCGACCTTCAGAGAGCTGACGGAACAAGCCCCACATGGAACGGCGGAACTCTTCTTCAGGCTTGTCAGCTCTACGAGATGACTGCGAAAGCCCTGAAGGAATACGACCCTACACTTATCGTCGGGGGCATGGCGATGACTTCAGTCAATGAGTGGCTGGAAAAGTTTGTGGAGTATTGCGGGGAACATAAGCTGCCCCTGGACTTCTGCTCCTATCACGGATACGGCGACGACGTGGAAGAGGTAGTGGAGAGAGCGGCGAAGGTCCGGAACATTCTTGACAAAAACGGATTCTCCGGCACTGAGATACTCTTTGATGAATGGAACTATTTCGGAAGAGAAGGCATGGGCAGCGGCGAACTCTGGAAGGCATACAAAGCCGACCCGAAAATAGCAAAAGACCTTTTTGACTCCCAGAAAAACGAGGTTGGAGCATCTTACGCCGCAGCACTGATGATCGCACTCAACGACTCAGATATAGATGTCGCAACGTACTATGACGCTCAGTACGATGAAGAATACTGCGGACTCTTTGACCGCTACGGAATAATTCAGCACACCTATAACTCTTTCAAATATTACGGACAGATGCTGGCACTTGCTCCCTGCCGTACTGAAGTCTTCTGCGATGGAAAAGGTCTGTATGCCATCGCATCCGAAAACGACGAAGAAAAATACGTCCTCATATCCGACTACAAGGGAGAGGACGGGATCTGCACCGTAACGCTGAACGGATTGGGCGAAGGACTGAAAAAAGCCGAAGTATACCTCACAGACAAAGAAAACATAGGTATCCTTTACAAGACGGAGTTTTACTACGGCCACGATGTAAAGCAGGCAATCACGCTGAAAAACCACACTGTGGCAATGATAAGGATAACCGGGGCGTAACCTGTTCCGGTGCTGTTGAAAACTTCCGGCAGGCTGAAGAGCTTTACACCTATGACACGTTATAACCGGACATAAATATCAAGCAGACCTCCGTCTCTGAGGTCTGCTTTTTTCTTGAGGAATACGAACGGAATCTGATTTTCCGGTTTATGTAAAGAACAGCGCCGCAAGGACCAGCAATATCAGGATATCGTCGTCCTTGTTTTCATTGAACAGGAGAAAAAACAGTGAAATGATAAGCAGATCGTCAAATTCAAGTCCCTCGACAAAACCGCGGAGGGAACCGAATCCCTGAATTGAACTCAGTGCGGAGGCGGCAGCGTCAAGTCCCACAGCTCCGGTCAGTTCACCCGCAGCCAGAGCATCCTGATAAGACTGACCCGCTGACCCGCCGTCTGATGCCGCCCGTGCAGACGGAGATGCCGATCCCATTACGGTCGGAGATGCTGCCGGACGGGACGATGTGGAATATCCGCTTCCGCCGTATTTTGATGCGTATGCGCGCCGCGCGTCGGCTATAGCCGCCTCCCGCCTGGCGTTATAATCCCGTTCACGGGAGGGATATGAAGAGTTTCCTGCAAACACGTTACGCCTCCTACTTCATCTTTGCTATTACCGAAATAAACTGCATGACCTTCATGGCTGAGGTCAGTCTGGTAGCTCTTTCCTGCCGCATGAACGGTTTTATCGCATTCAGCAGATTTATATTCCGGTTTATTGACTCGCTTGAAGGCATTTTCCGCATAATACTGCTGTTTCCCAGCAAACCGGACAGAGTGGAGGCGACAGAAGCAAAATCGGAACCGGAAAAGCCCTGAGCGAAACTTTGCGGAGAAACAGGTCTGGCGGAGGCCGCAACAGCCGATGTATCCGGTCCGGCGGAAGCCTCCGGCGCGGAAGCCGGAGAATCTGCGCCGGAACTGAACATGGACGATGCAAGCTGTTTTATTTTCTCCGCCTGAGCCGGATCGTCAAGTATTTCGGAAATGCGTGACATCATATCGTCCATCGGTCATCACCTCTTACAGTTTCTGGTCAAGGATTTTTTTAAGCCCTTCCCTGCCCTGGGGTGAACTGAGTATACGCCGGAGTATTTCGGGATTGTCGAGAACGGGAAGAACTATGCTCAGATCCTTTTTGGAAAGCGTGGGGGGAAGACCGAAAGAACCGGAATCGGTCGCAAGCTTCTGCTCTATCCTTGCCGCCTCCTGAGGCCCGAGCGCCTGTTTTATAATGTCTATGGCACGCCTGAGTTTTTCCTGATCGGGAACGTTATTCATATCTAATCTCCTTTTGCTTCGCTATACTAACAATCTATGCCGGTATTGACTTTTTTGCCAATTCGATTTATAATATCCGGTAATAAAGGAGCGTTTAAATGAAAATTCTTGTTTTTTCAGATTCTCACGGAGAAGTATCCAGGATGTACTATGCCTGCCTTGAACACAGACCTGACGCGGTGATTCACCTCGGAGACACCGTCCGGGACGCGGAAGAGCTCGAAAGACTTCTCCCGGGAGTGAGTATATGTATGATAAGAGGAAACAATGACTATGCCCCGTCAATTCCCCTGCAACTGGTGTATCCTGCCGGCGGAACCACGGTCTTTCTCTGCCATGGGCATCTTTTCGGGGTAAAAACGACAAAAACGGTACTTGCCGCCGCCGCAAAGAGGGCAGGATGCTCAGTTGCCCTTTTCGGACACACCCACAGCCCCTTTGACGAAACAGTCGGAGACGTACGCCTCATTAACCCCGGTTCTGTCACTTTTTCGGACAGTTACACGGTAATAAACGCGGATAACGGAAATTTTACTGCCACCGCAATAAAACTGTGACCTAAAAAAGTTCAAACAATATTGCTTGAATTTTTTCAGCCGGTGGTGTATCATAGAATCGTAATGACAGGAAAGGATGCCGATTTATTCGGCGGTCAAATGAAAAAAATATCACTTCTGCTTGCCGTGGCAATTGCGCTCACGATGTTTCTCTGCGCCTGCAAACCGACGGATACAGATAAACCTACGGAGCCTGCCACTGACCCCGCAACCGAACCGGGAAGCAGCGCAGTCCAGAATCTTTACGACATAAAGTACGATTATAAGGATCATGTCAAGACCATTGCCGACTATAAGGGACTTGAAATAGACATGAATCCGGAACCGACGGAGGAACAGATCAGAGAGCAGGTTGAATACGAACTTCAGTACTACGATATCTGCCGGAAGATCACAGACAGAGCCGTCAAGGAGGGTGACACCATCTGCGTGGAGTTCACCGGTTACATGAACGGCGAGAAATTCGAAGGTGGCTATACCACAACCCCAATGACAAATTTCGTCGTGGGCGGAATGAACTATATCGACGGCTTTGAAGACGGACTTATAGGGGCTGTTCCTTCCGAAGACAAAACGGTTGATCTTTATCTGAAGTTTCCCGAGGACTACGGCGATGAAGAATTCAACGGCAAGGACGTTCTGTTCAAAGTCACTGTACATTATATCGCGGAACCTCTGACAATGGACTCCCTTACACTGGAGGACGTCAGGCAGCTTTCCGAGGACTATACATCGGTTGAAGAGTATATAGACGAGGTCCGGGAGAGCCTGAAACTCTCCATGCACCAGGACAGAGTAAATTACAAGCGGAATTATCTTTTTGCGGAAATAGTTGAAAACTCGGAGTTTTCTTCTTATCCCCAGGAACTTTACGACTATTATTACGATTATCTCGTGGACCGTTACAGAAACGACTATGCCACATATTCCGTATATTATCAGTACAACGGGATAAATTCCTTTGACGAATACCTTGCGGCTCAGTTCGGATCCTCTGAAAAGTTTTACGAGCAGGTAAAGGAAAGCGCGGAAAACAGCACCGAAATAGATATTCTCTGCGCCGCGATAACGGATATTGAGCACCTGGAGCTGACTGATGAGGAATATATTAGCGGAGTGGAGAATTACCTGTCCTCCGGAGATTTTGACAGTTACGGATTTGAAAACGCCGAGGATTTTATAGAATATTTCACCGAAGCTCAGATCCGGTATGCCCTGCAGAACGAAAAAGTACTTGATTTCGTTGCGGAAAATTCCGTGGAAAAAGCCTCCTGAAAATGAATTGCAAAGACCGCCCGGATCCGACCCGGACGGTCTTTTCCGTTGTTTTGTCCACACCCTTTTCCGGACACGGGAACAGTGACTGCCCGTGTGCGGGAAATATGGGTTCACACCGTATTTTTTGCCGGATCCACCCCTTGACAAAAGGAAAAAAATACTGTATAATACTGTCCGGAAATATATACGCGCGATACTGCTTTCCCGAGAACGGACATACAGAAAAACAAATGCCCCTGAAAGGCTTTTCCGTATTCGGACCGGGACAGTGCCGGCAGAAATAAATACGGAGGAATTGTAATATGGCAAAAATCAGAGTTACCGTCTGGAACGAATTCCGTCACGAACGTGAAAAGGAAAACGTCAGGGAGATATACCCCAACGGTATCCATGAGTGCATCAAGGATTTTCTTTCCGCAGACGACACTCTTGAAGTCACTACGGCATTCCTGGACAGCCCGGATAACGGTCTGCCCGATGAACTTCTCAACAACACCGATGTTCTTGTATGGTGGGGTCATATGGCTCACGACGAGGTGCCCGATGAACTTGCCCAGAAGATCCACGACCGCGTTGTCAACGACGGTATGGGCTTCATAGCTCTGCACTCCGCGCATCACTCCAAGCCCTTCATATCCCTTATGGGAACCCCCTGCGATCTCTGCTGGGGCGCAAATCAGCCCGAGATCGTATGGACGATAATGAAGAATCACCCCGTTGCGGAGGGTATCCCCGAATATATACATCTTGAAAGCGAAGAGCTTTACGGAGAACCTTTCAGCATTCCTCAGCCCGACGAACTGGTCTTCGCAAGCTGGTATAAATTCGGCTACGTCTTCAGAAGCGGCTGCGCCTGGTACAGAGGTATGGGCAAGGTATTCTATTTCTCCCCCGGACACGAGACCTGCCGTTCCTTCTATAATCCCCTGGTTCAGAAAGTAATCAACAACGCCATTCACTGGGCTGCTCCCATAAACTTCGGCTCCAAGTACGAAGTGGGCGGTCCTCACCGTCATTCTCTGGTCAAACAGTTGGGCATCGAACCCCGTACCGGAGAAGATGATGACGAATAAAAATACCGTAAGATCGGAGAAAAACTATGGCTGATAAGATCAGAGTTACCGTCTGGAACGAATTCCGTCATGAGCGCAATGTGGAAGAAGTCAAGGCCATATACCCCAACGGCATCCACGGAGCAATTGCGGAGTTTCTGTCCAAAGATCCGACCCTTGAGGTCAGAACCGTTTGCCTGGATGATCCGGAACAGGGTCTGCCGGATGAGGTTCTCAACAATACCGATGTCCTTATGTGGTGGGGACACAAGCACCACGATGAGGTCAAGGACGAACTGGCGAAAAAGATCCAGACCCGTGTTGAAAAATACGGTATGGGCTTTATCCCCATGCATTCCGCACATTATTCAAAGCCCTTCGTAAGACTTATGGGAACCGCCTGCGAGCTGACCTTCGGTCCCGCGCGTCCCGAAATAATATGGAATCTTATGCCCTCCCACCCCATTGCGGCGGGTCTGCCCAATCACTTTCTGCTGAATACCGAAGAGCTTTTCAGCGAACCCTTCCATATCCCCACTCCCGATGAGTGGATATTCGGCGGTTGGTTCAAAAACGGCTATATTTTCCGTTCCGGCTGTGCATGGTACAGGGGTCTGGGAAGAATATTCTATTTCCAGCCCGGACATGAATACTGCCGCTCCTTCTATAACGAATATGTTCAGCAGATTCTTACAAACGCCGTTCACTGGGCGGCTCCGACAAAGGTCAACATCGCACTGCCTTTTGAAGGCTTTGCGGGTAAGCCCTTGACGGAATATTACGGTATATAGGAGGGTGTGAAAATGGCTGACAAGATAAGAGTAACCATATGGAACGAATACCGTAAGGAACGGGAGGAAGAATCCGTCCGTGAGATATACCCCGAAGGTATTCACGGCACTATAGCCAATGCCCTCGCCTGGGACAAAGAGCTTCAGATAACGAAGGTCTGCCTGGACGATCCGGAGCAGGGTCTTCCCGACGAACTTCTTAACAATACCGACGTTCTTGTATGGTGGGGTTATGAGCACCATGATGAAGTCAGGGACGAACTGGTGGAGAAGATAAAGAACAGGGTACTCTTCTACGGAATGGGTTTCATCGCCCTGCATTCCTCCCACCATTCCAAGGTTTTCCAGAGCCTTGTGGGTTGTTCCGGCGACCTTACCTGGGGAAGACTTTACAACGAAGTGATGTGGAATATGTTGCCTTCCCATCCCATTGCAAAGGGAATTCCGCAGAAGTTCCTGCTGAGCCAGGAAGAACTGTACGCTGAACCTTTCCACATTCCGAAACCGGATGAGGTGGTCTTTGCCGGTTGGTATGAGTGCGGATATATGTTCCGCAGCGGATGCTGTTACTACAGAGGTCTGGGTAAGGTGTTCTATTTCCAGCCCGGTCACGAGTATTGCCCCTCATTCCACAATGAATACGTTCAGAAAATAATCGACAATGCCATTCACTGGGCGGCTCCCGCCGATGTGGTCATCGACAAGCCTTACGAGGGCTTCTGGAGCGACAGAGTCGATAAAGAACTGGGCTTCGCGAAAGACTGATCCGTAAATAAAAAAAGTAACCGCAGGTGCTGACAGAGTACCTGCGGTTTTTGATTTTAAAACAGGATCAGCTTCTTTTATGCTCGCCGGTGACGGAAAAAATGACCCACTCCGCAATATTCACGGCATGATCCCCTATACGTTCAAAGTATTTGGCGATTATCAGAAGATCTATGGCATATTCCCCGTCCTGGGGATTTTCGGCTATCTTGCGGATAAGCTCCTGTTTTACCTTATCGAAATAGTCGTCCACGATATCGTCATTGGCTATTACCTTATCCGCAAGAGCCGTATCCCGTTTCACGAACGCATCCACACTTTCGGTAACCATGTTTATTGTAGCCTTTGCCATCTCACGCAGAAGGGTGTCATTTGCCGCCGTTTTTCCGTCAAGAAAACCTACGATCTCCGAAATATCCTCTGCCTGAACTCCGATCCTGTCCATGTCCGTGATCATTTTAAGCGCGGCGGATATCTGGCGTAAGTCCCTTGCAACGGGCTGTTGCTGTAACAGCAACTTCAGACACATGGACTCAATATCCCGCTCTTTCTGACTTATTTCCGAGGACAGCGGCGGAACCCTCTTTGCCATTTCCACATCAGCGCAGGTCAGTGCCTTGGACACAAGGGATATGACCTCTTCACACAGAGCCCCCATTTCCGTAAGCTCCCGGTTAAGAACCTGAAGCTGTTCATCAAATTTGCTTCTCATCAGCCAAACCTCCCGGTAATATAATCTTCGGTGCGCTTATCCGCAGGATCCGCAAAGAGTTTCTCCGTGTCATCATACTCCACAAGTTCTCCCAGAAGGAAAAATGCCGTTTTATCGGAAATACGCACCGCCTGCTGCATATTATGCGTTACGATTATTATTGTATATTTTTCTTTCAATTCAGAGGCGAGATCTTCTATTTTTGAGGTCGATATAGGGTCCAGGGCGCTTGTGGGCTCGTCCATCAGCAGGACCTTCGGCTCGACCGCAAGAGCCCTGGCTATGCACAGTCGCTGCTGTTGGCCGCCGGAAAGCCCCAGTGCACTTTTTTTCAGTCTGTCCTTGACCTCGTCCCAGATAGCAGCACCGCGCAGGGATTGTTCCACTATAGCGTCAAGCTTTGCTTTGCTTTTTATTCCGTGGGTCCTCGGCCCGTACGCGATATTGTCATATATACTCATCGGAAACGGATTGGGTTTCTGAAACACCATTCCGACCTCCCGCCGCAGTTCATTCACGTCTACATTTGGGCTGAAAATATTTTCCCCGTTATAGCAGACTTTTCCGGTTATCCTCACCCCGGGAATAAGATCGTTCATCCGGTTCAGAGTCTTGAGAAAAGTTGATTTTCCGCACCCTGAGGGTCCGATGAGAGCTGTGATGCTCTTCTCCGGAATGTCAAGGGTTATATCTTTCAGAGCCTGATGGCTTCCGTACCAGAGACTGAGGTTCTCCGCTGTCATTATTCCGTTCATTGATTTTTTCTCCTCTTGAAATATTTTCCCACAAGAGATGCGGAAAAGTTTATAAGCAAAGTCAGTATCATCAGTACCGCCGCTATGGCAAACGCCACATCAAACTCTCCGTCCTCCTTCACATAGAAGTAAAGGGCAACTGTCAGGGTAGATCCGGAACGGGTCAGGCTCTCGAAAAAACCACCGAGGACATGGGCAACTCCGGCGGTGAACAACAGAGCCGCAGACTCCCCGATTATTCTGCCCACGGAAAGTATACATCCGGTAACTATTCCGTCAACACATCCGGGAAGCACGACCGTCCTTATTACACGCCACTTGCCCGCGCCCAGTCCGAAAGCCCCTTCGCGATAGCTTTGCGGCACTGTTTTCAGACTTTCCTGAGTAGTTCTCATCACCGTGGGAAGATTCATTATAACAAGTGTAAGGGCACCGGCAAGAATAGAAGTCCCCAGCTTCAGAAATTCACAGAAAAACAGCATTCCCACCAGGCCGTAAATTATGGAGGGTATACCGGAAAGCGTCTCAGCGGCATATTCGATAGCCGCTACTATTTTCTTGTTTGAAGCATATTCAGTAAGATATATTGCCGCTCCAACCCCCAGAGGAAGAACGATGACAAGAGTCGTGATGATTATGTAAACGGTGTTGAGTATATCGGGCAGAATACCTATCCGCCCCTTGAGGATACTCGGTTGCGTGGAAAGAAGTTCCCAGGATATATGGGGAAGGCCCTTTATCATCACGAAACCGACTATAAACAATACCAGTCCCGCAGTCACCGCTGCGGCAATATACATCAGCACCCGCATCACGCCGACGTAGGCTTTTCTCTTTGCCGAAATTTTACGGTTAAGCATTCCGTCAGCCCTCCTTATTCTTCTTCAGGAAGAAGTTCAGCGTTGCATTAATCAGCATTATGAAAAGGAACAAAACCAGTGCTATGGAAAAAAGAGCCTGGCGCTGAAGCCCTGAGGAATAGGACATCTCGCTTGCGACAGCTGTAGTCAGGAATCTCACGCTCTGGAAAAGACCGGGCATATTCGTCGTATTTCCCGAAACCATCATAACTGCCATCGCCTCGCCTATGGCTCTTCCCACACCGAGAACCACTGCCGTGGCAATACCGCTTTTTGCGGCGGGAACGGAAACCCTGAAATATGTTTCCACCGGAGTGGCGCCGAGCGCAAGAGAAGCGTCCTCATACTCCTTCGGCACGGCTTCGAGAGCTGTCACCGATACTTTTATGACCGAAGGAAGGATCATGACAGACAGGACCAGTATCGCCGCCAGAAGCCCGGCTCCGTCCGGAATATTGAATATCCTGCGTATTCCCGGCACAAGAACGAAAACACCCACAAGACCGCATACCACTGATGGTATTCCGGCAAGAAGGCTTACGGCGGACTGCATAACTTCCCTGACCTTCGGATCCGCAACCTTCGCAAGGTATACGGCGGTAAGAAAACCTATGGGAACTCCGAGAATTATGGCTCCCGCCGTGCCGTAAATACTTGTAAGGATTATCGGAAGAATTCCGAACGAAGGCTCATAGGCGGTAGGTGCCCAGGTCTTTCCGAATATAAACGGAATCAGTCCGATCTCTTTTATCGCGGGTATACCGGAGATTATAAGATAAACGGATATAAAGAGTACAAAGCCCACGGTCACGAGTCCGAGGACAAGAAATATGCCGTGTATCACGTTTTCCAGTATTTTTTTACCCTTTTTGCTTTTTTTCTTCACCCCGACGGGTACAGTTTCTTTATTACTCATATTCTCCCCGCTTTCATGTTTTCCGCTTACAAAATGAAGGGCGGTCAGACTGACCGCCCCGGTTCCGGGATTCAGTTTGCGGATACGGCGCCTGCGGCGGAGATTATTTCAGCCACTTCGGGAGAAGTCACGTAGTCGAAGAATTTCTGGGCTGATTCGGAAAGAGGAGTATCCGTCTTGGTCACCAGCACAAAGGGACGCTGCAGTACATAAGTACCGTTCTTCACAGTATTTTCTGTGGGGGCGACGCCTCCTACGGAAACCGCTTTTACCGTATTCTTTACCGATGCCATGGATGCGTATCCGATTGCGTTGGGATTCTGGGCAACAGTTGCTATAACATCCCCGGTAGAGGTAAGTTCCTGACGGTACAGGCATTTATCCTTCGTTCCGGTAATGGACTCGAAGCCGTCCCTTGTGCCGCTTCCGGCTTCTCTGCCGATAAGGACTATCTGTCCGCTCTTGCCGCCGACCTCACTCCAGTCGGTGATCTGACCGGTGTAGATCTTGGCTATGGTCTCGGCTGTAAGGTTACTGACGGGATTTTCCGGATTCACGACAATGGCTATGCCGTCGTATGCAAGGACTGTCTCCTTAAGTCCGGAAGCTTTTTCCTCGTCTTTGAGGCTTCGGCTGGAAAGACCGATATCACATCTGCCCTCCTGCACCGCCTTTATACCTGTACCCGATCCGGTGGGATTGTAGGTGAAGGCTATATCCTTGTACTTTTCGGTAAAGGATTCTCCCAAGGCACCAATGACCTTGCTCATAGAGGTGGAGCCGTCGGTGGACACGGTGTTCCCGGTCTTCCCGGAACAGCCGGCAAACGCGGCAAGGCAAAGAACTGCGATGATAACTGCGATAATGCTTTTCACTTTCATAACGGTACTTCCTTTCATTCCGTTGTTTTTATTCTTTTTTTATCCTACGCCCATATGATACCGCAAAAGTGTTAAATCAGAAAGTAGTGTATTGTTAAATCTGTGTAATGGGTCGTTAAGCCTTTGAAAAGCAAAGAAAGTACAAAAAACAAAAAGCTCAGCCTCAAGGGCTGAGCCTGAATATTCTCAAAACTATTCTTTTCCGGAATTCCGGGCATAATGAAAAAAGTACTGCTGGATTATACCTGCATTTGCGCCGAAACGGTGTTCATCGAAATCATCTCCGTAAAGCTGTGCCATGGTACGTTTTATCCATACGTCCTTCGGAAAGACCTCGTATCTGGCAAAACCGAAAAGAAGCACACAGTCCGCCACCTTGTTCCCTATGCCCTTTATTTTCATCAGTTCCTTTCTCGCATCGGCTGTATCCATTACGGCAAGGGCGGCAATATCCGTCATCCCGTCCGAAAGCTTAGTTGCGGCATCAAGGATATATTTATCCCGGAACCCCGCTCTGATGGGCTGAAGTCCGTCCAAGGTCACCGAGGAAAGCTGTTGCAGCGTCGGGAAAGCGTGATATTCAGCCCCTCTGTAGATGACGGAAGAACCGTACAGGGCGCAGAATCTGTCAACTATCCCCGATATCCTGGAGATATTGTTGTTGGAAGAAATTATAAAGGATATAACCGTTTCAACCGGATCCTGACGCAGAATATGTATTCCCCTTCCGTAACGGGCGGCACGGGTAAGATATTCATCGGAGGCAAACGGTTCGGCTATTGCGGAATAGTCGTGACCGAGATCAAGGTAACTCACCCAGAAATCCCGCACCTCATTTTCCGGGGTATCAAAAAACGTAAGGGTATCCCCTTGCTGATTTACGGTAACGACACGGCTGCCTGCAACCCCGGTCCAGTTACCGTCCTTTTTCGACCAGCGGAAACACTGTCCGCAACCGAAGGTGTCGTCAAGGCTTATATCTGTACCGGAAATGATGGTATTCCCGTCAATTTCCCGAATTTTCATAAAAACCCCTTTTCTTTCTCCTTAAAATAATGTATACTGTATTCAAACCGACAGTACGGAGTAAAACCATGGAACATATTTACACCATACCGATAAACGAACACTTTGCAAAAACCGGGGACTGCCCAATCTGTTCCCTTTTTGCCATGCTTGAGAGAAATGAACTCGAAGCGGTCACAGGCGCATCAATGATGGAACCTTCCGTAAGGATGAAGACCAATGAACTGGGCTTCTGCAATGACCATTTCAACGGAATAATCGCCGTGGGAAAGAGGCTCCCGGTGGCGCTGATGATGCAGAGTCACCTGGAAAAGATCCGCAGGGATGTTTTCGGAAAACCCGCACAGACGCAGATAAAACACCTCTCTGCGCTCTCAAAGGAATGTTACGTCTGCCGCCGACTTGAACAGCAACAGAAGAACCTGTGGTCAAACATATTCTGGCTCTGGACAAATGACTCCGGGTTCAGGGATAAGGTAAAAAGCCAGACGAAATACTGCCTGCCCCATTATGAAAAGCTCCTTGAATACGGTTCCAGAGAGCTCAATCGCAAATCCTTTGCGGAATTTGCCCGGACGGTAGACTCCACCGAAGAAAAATATATGGAAACGCTTCAACAGGATATAGACTGGTTCTGCAAAAAATTCGACTATCGCTTTGCCAAGGAGGACTGGAAGAACAGTCGTGACGCAATAGAACGTACAGTCTGGACTCTCACGGGAAAAGCCCCTCAGATGAAATCGGAGTGACAAAAAGTAAAAATACCCCTTGACAAATCCCGACACAGGATATATAATATAGACGCATGTACGGTATCCGGACTTCCTTTTTAATCCCGGATAAAGTATATCACATTTTTTCGATTTTGGCAATACCGTAATAATTAAGGAGAATTAGTATGTTTGATGAGATCGTAGACGTTTTTTCAAAGAAATTTGAGGTGCCGGCTTCCGAGCTTAAGCTGACTACAAATATATTCGAGGATCTGGGAGCAGACTCCCTTGACGTGGTTGACCTGCTGATGATGCTTGAGGATCAGTACAATATTTCCATTCCCGATGAGGACGCTCAGGAAATGAAGACCATCGGAGATGTCGTCAGCTATATCGAAGAACATCTCAACTGATCAGAAACAGTAAGCAGAGAAGGCATCAGACCGTCTCTGCTGTTGCCGGAAGGGGCGGGATGAGCCTTCCCCCGTCATTGCCGTACCGTATAAACCGGACGGAGACGGAGGTTCTGCTGTTCCGTCCCTGATTTTATATTTGGTGGAAAAATGAGAATACTCGCCATTGATTACGGGCTTTCCCGTACGGGAGTTGCGGTAAGCGATCCGACAGGACTTATAGCCTCGCCTCTGCCCCATGTTCCTTCAAAACATTTTCAGCCGCTTCTTGACGGAGTTTCTGCATATATAGATCAGTATTCTCCGGAACTAATAATAATAGGTATGCCCTGCCGAACCGACGGCGGAGAAAGCCCGATGACTGAAAAGGTGAAAAATTTTGCGGAAGCACTCGGACAGCTTACGGATAAACCTATTCGGTTCGTGAACGAAATGTATACCACAGTTATCGCCTCCCGTATGCTTCACGCAAACGAAAAGAAAGCAAAACAGCAAAAGCAGATCATAGACTCCGCAGCCGCGGCAGTGCTTTTGCAGGGATATATTGACGGACTTAAAAACGTATAAGCCACAGCCAAGGAGATTCCCACTGCCGGAAGCATAAAAACCGGACACCTCCGTTTTTCGGAAGCGTCCGGGTATAAATAAACAAAAAAGACAGGCACCGAGCCTGTCTTAATCTGTTGCTGAAATTATTTCATTGCGGCAGCAAGCTGAGACTTCTTGTTTGCGGCAGCATTCTTATGAATGATACCCTTTGCGGCAGCCTGGTCAATAGCCTTGTAAGCAGCGGACAGAGCGGCAGCGTCTTTGGTCTCAGCGATCTTTGCGGAAGCCTTCTTTATTTCGGTCTTGAACTCAGACTTCTGGATCTTGTTCTGCATAGATTTTGCGGCAGTGACCTTGCAACGTTTCTTGGCAGATTTAATATTGGGCATTTTTTCACCTCCAAGCAAGTATTGTTATATACCCGTATATTATACCAAAGTTTTTGCCTTTTTGCAAGTCCTTTTTTTGATTTTTTTGTTAAATCTCCGAGAAACCCATCAGTCGGATATCGCAACAAAGATTTTTTCATTTACCGATTGACTTTTCCGCGGTTAGGTGATATAATGTAGGTAATAATTGCCTGGATTCAGGCAAAGACGCAAAACCGATCTTAATACAATAACATAACGTTTCAGGAGGTAATCCCAGATGGCAACAAACAGATATGTCGGCGACTACCCGGTCATTGGCATACGCCCCGTCATAGACGGACGTCGCGGTCCCATGAAGCTTCGTGAAAGTCTCGAAGATCAGACCATGGGAATGGCTGTGGCGGCAAAGAAACTCTTTGAAGAAAATCTCAGATATTCCAACGGTGACCCCGTAAAGGTAATTATTGCGGACACTACCATCGGCCGTGTTCCCGAATCCGCCGCCTGCGCTGAAAAATTCCGCAAAGCTGGCGTTGATATAACCCTCACTGTTACTCCCTGCTGGTGCTACGGTTCGGAGACCATGGACATGGATCCGATGACGATAAAGGGTGTATGGGGCTTCAACGGTACGGAACGTCCCGGTGCGGTTTATCTCGCATCCGTTCTTGCCACCCATGCGCAGAAAGGCCTCCCCGCTTTCGGTATATACGGTCATGAGGTTCAGGACAGGGATGACGTGACCAAGATTCCCGAAGACGTAAAGGAAAAACTCCTCAGATTCGGACGCGCGGCTGTTGCTGTGGCAACCATGAGAGGAAAATCCTATCTTCAGATAGGCTCCGTTACCATGGGTATAGGCGGCTCCATAATGGATCAGTCCTTTATGGAAGAATACCTGGGACTCCGTGTGGAATCCGTGGATGAAGTTGAGATCCTCCGCCGTATGGAAGAGGGCATATACAATAAAGAAGATTATGAAAATGCTCTCGCCTGGACCAAAGAACACTGCAAAGAAGGCCGTGACGATAACCCGGATTTCGTGCGTTTCAGCCGCGAGCAGAAGGATAAGCAGTGGGAATTCACAATCAAGATGTACTGCATAATCAAAGACCTCATGAACGGTAACAAGACTCTTCCCGAGGGCTTTGAAGAAGAATCTGTGGGACACAACGCCATTGCCGGCGGTTTCCAGGGACAGAGACAGTGGACCGACCACTGGCCGAACTGCGACTATCCCGAAGCGATCCTCAATTCTTCCTTCGACTTCACCGGAAAGAAAGAACCCATCGTTCTTGCCACCGAAAATGATGTTCTCAACGGTCTGGGAATGCTCTTCATGCGACTGCTGACAAACCGTGCCCAGATATTTGCCGATGTCCGTACCTTCTGGTCTCCCGAAGCAACAAAACGCGTTACCGGATATGAGTTTGAAGGTCACGCAAAGGAAAACGGCGGTATAATCCATCTGCTCAACTCCGGTGCGGCTTGCCTTGATGCCTGCGGCGAGTGCACGGATGAGAACGGAAACCACGTCATGAAGGAGTGGTGGGACGTTACCGAAGAGGATATCAAGAAGATGACCGATGCCACCGTATGGTGCGAAGCTGGCTTTGACAACTTCCGCGGCGGCGGCTTCCCCAGCCACTTTGTTACCCGTGCGGAGATGCCTGCGACAATGATCCGTCTCAACCTTGTCAAAGGTCTCGGCCCCGTGCTTCAGATTGCTGAAGGCTGGACCGTAAACCTTCCCGATGAAGTTACCGATACCCTTATGGAGCGCACCAATCCCACCTGGCCCTGCACCTGGTTCACCCCCCGTTGTGACGGCAAGGAAGGCAGCCCCTTCAAGAGTGCTTATGACGTAATGAATAACTGGGGCGCAAACCACGGCGCAATATCCTACGGTCATATCGGTGCGGATCTTATCACGCTCTGCTCCATGCTCCGTATCCCCGTCTGCATGCACAATGTACCCGAAGATAAGATCTTCCGTCCCGCAGCCTGGAATGCCTTCGGTATGGATAAAGAAGGACAGGATTACAGAGCCTGCGCCGCTTACGGTCCGATGTACAAATAAGCAATACCCGGATCTGACCTGACACAATAAAAACTTTTATCCCCGGGAGATATGTTTTTCATATCTCCCGGGGATATTTTATATCATCATATACAACCGGAATTCCCGCAGATACGTCGTCTGCGGGAATCATATCCGTGCTTTTCAGTTGATTTTGTTGCAGTCGAAAAGGGTGCAGCCCATTTTTTTGTACTGTTCCATTTTTTCACGGAGAGAACCGGCGGAAACTTCAAAATGCTTAGCCAGGCAGTCTATGCACATAAATCCGCTTTTTGCTCCCCGGTTTATCAGCTTTTTGTGAAGGGCAACCTCGTCGCTTTCCAAAGGTTTTCCGCAACGGGCGCATTTACAGCCCGACATTCACTTACACCCTGCCGGTAAGTCTGAGCCGGTACATTTTACAGCCTTTCATAGGCACCGTAGAGATAAAGCTTTCCCGGAAAGATCCGACATTTTCGTGCTCGTAAAGGTCATACACGTCAAAACCGTATCCGCTGTTGTCCGACAGCCCGACATCGGAGAAATCGACCCTTATTTTCTGGTTGAAAATATTCAGGTTCACAAGCAACAGAGCATATTCACCATTATCGAGATGACGGAAAAATGCCATTCTTTCGCCCCTGTACCCGCCTGCAAGGAATGCGGGACGGGCTTCGGGATCCTGATCCACAGCTATTATTTCACGGTTGCAAAGTATCTCTTTGGCATCATCAGAAAGTTCTCTGATATCGCCGCCTATCATCAGCGGAGAAGCAAACATACTCCACCATGCAAACTCCAGTTTGCGACTCTCCTTGCTGCACACATCGCCTGTTCCCTCTTCCTTTTTCATGGCAACGGTAAGGGATCCGAGGTCGTTGAAGCACCCGGGCAATGCTGTTCCAAGTGAATCCATGCGACTCACCGCTACCCCGGAAAAAGATTCAAGGGTATCCGCAAAATCGGCAGAAGTGCGGATCATCTCCGCTCCCGCTTCCCTTGCCGCCGCAGTTGAGGAAACATCTCCGTCACAGCAACAAAGCACAGCCTCCGCCCCGACAGCAGTCAAAGCCATGCTCATTTTCGAGCAGTATTCCGCGCGTCTTACGTCTTCCGGGACACTTTGCAGGTCTATCTGCACCAGATCCACAGACCAGTCCGAAAGAGTCTGCGCATCCGCAAACTCGTTACCCAGACTTCCGGAACCGATATACAAACCGAGCTTAAGTCCTCTGGAATGAAGTTGACCGGCAATATATTCCATGCCGTGGGGAAACTTTTCCGGGTCAGGGGCAAGAACGCCGTCATTACGTTCCGCGCAAGCCCAACCGTCGGAAATCAGCACATATTCATATCCGCAATCCCGGAGTCCGGAAGAAACAAGGGCATCTGCGGACGCAAGTATAACCTCTTCGGAAACGTTTTTACCGAAAGCTCTCCGGGAATCCCATCCCATTACGGGAGTTTTTACAGACATATCCAACCTCCGTCTCAGGCCTTGACTACCTTGACCTTATATATCCTGCATCCGTGAGCGGGAACTTCCACGCTGAAGCCCTCGGTGTACTTACCGATATTTTTCTGCTGATAAATATCAAACATATCGAAAGCGTAGCCGGAGTTGTCCGCAAGTCCGCAATCGCAGAAGAGCGTGTGTATTTTTTCCTTATACTGGCTGAAATTGACAAAAGCCAGGCAGTATTCGTTATTGCTCAGATGACGGAAGAAAACAAGTCTGTCGCCCGTATATCCGCCCACAAGGAAAGGAGGTCTCGCCTCTTCGTCCTGATTTATGGCGATAAGATCCTGCATCATAAACGTCTTTTTTGTTTCGTAGTCCATATTGCGCACATCGCAGCCTATCATAAGCGGAGACATAAACAGGCACCACAGGGCAAAGTGCGTACGGTATTCCTCTACGGAGCATCCTCCGTGGCCTACGTTTCCTCTTCCGTTCATACCCACAATGAGCATATCCAGGTCATTGTAGCAACCGATGCCGGAGTAGGAAATCTTGTCGATCTGGCTGAGGAATATATCCCTGTAAGAATTGAAGTTATCAATAATATCGCCTGTGGAGCGATAGATATGTGAACCGGTGGAACGAATCCACTGTTCCACGTTGTCGCTGCCCCAGTTGCAGGCAGAGAAAAGTATATCTCTGCCGGTGGCTTTGAGAGCCATGGACATTCTGTAGTAAAGCTGAGGACCGTTTACGTCATCGGGCTTATGGCAGAAGTCGTATTTCAGGAAATCAACACCGAAATCAGCGAACATCTGAGCGTCAACGTATTCATATCCGAGGCTTCCAGGATATCCGGCGCAGGTCCAGTTTCCGGCGCAGGAATACATACCGAATTTAAGGCCCTTGCTGTGAATATAGTCCGCAAGGTATCTCATGCCATGGGGAAACTTGTTTTTATCTGTAACTATCTTGCCGTCAACTCTTCTTCTCTCAGACCAGCAGTCATCGATTACAACATACTCGTATCCGGCATCCCTAAGTCCGGTCTCAACCATAACGTCGGCGGTCTTCATAATAAGGTCTTCGCTTATATCTTCTCCGAAGGTATTCCAGGAGTTCCATCCCATAGGGGGTTTTTTAGCAAGCATCATTTCTGTTATTTTCCTTCCGAATTCTTATATTTTCCGGCGAGACTACTCTCATTGCCGCATCACTTACGCTTTTTTAACGAGTTTCATTGTATAAACCCGGCTCTCATGGGGCAGAAGAGTACGGCTGAATACCCCTTCTTTTCTTCCCGCAGGCTCATGGCTGTATGTATCATACATTTCCATTTCATAACCCGAATTCTCCGCAAGACCCGCAAGCCGCAGATCCGCGTCTATCATCGCTTCCTCATCGGAATAGTTCAGGAACATCAGCGCAAATTTATTATCCGCAAGGAAGCGGAACAGCGCATACTGATGTTTTTCCGGATTGCCGCCGATATTGAAAGGATTGCGGCATTCCTCGTCCTGATCTATCGCGATCAGATCCCTGTTTTTGAGAATGTCAAGGGCCTCTTTCCGCATATTCCGGATGTCGCCGCCGATAAGCAGAGGATTGGCAAACATACACCATACGGCGAAGTGCGTCTGATACTCCATATCGGTACATCCACCGTTGGATACGTTACCCTTGCCGTCCATACCCACTACAAGCATATCAAAATCTATGTAACAACCGACTCCGGCACGGTTACTGTACTTGAAGTGCCCCTCGGACTGATTGCGAACGGACTGGAAGTTATCGGTGATATCACCGCAGATACGGAAAGCATCCGCACCGGCGCCTCTTATCCAGTTCTGGACATCGTAACTGCCCCAGTTGCAGGCGGCAAAGAGAATATCCCGTTCCACAGTTCCCAAAGCCAGGGACATGCGGTGATAGTTCATATTCTCCTCATCCCCGTCTATAAGTCCGCAGAAATCGTATTTCAGATAATCCACGTCCCAGTCGGCAAAGGTGTGGGCATCGGTAAACTCATGGTTGAAGCTTGCCGCAAAATCCATGCAGGTCCAGCGTCCGGAGCTTGAGTATATGCCGAATTTAAGACCTTTTCCGTGAATATAATCCGCAAGGTATTTCATTCCGTGGGGAAACTTCTCCGGATGTGCAAGAAGTTTGCCGTCTATCCTTCCCCTGTCTCCGCCCTGACGGTTGGACCAGGTGTCATCCAGATTCAGATAGTTATAACCCGCATCCGCAAGCCCGGTACTTACCAGGGCATCGGCGGTCTGCATTATCAGTTCTTCGGAAATATCCTTGCCGAAGGTGTTCCATGAGTTCCACCCCATGGGAGGTTTTTTTACAAGCATTTTGCCTCCATGTCAGATTCAGTATTGTCAGGCACACGCAAAAACAGAAATCAGTTGCATCCCGTCTGCGGCAGCCCTTATTCTGTTATAACCACAAGTTCGTGAAGAGCTCTGGAGCAGGCAACATAAAGGTCCTGCTTCAGTTCCGGATCAGAGGTCCCGGGATCGGCGTTGTAAACTATTACCCCGTCAAACTCCAGACCCTTTGTCAGATACAGAGGAATCACGGCGTTACAGCCGCTGTGCATCGACGAATCGGGATCGGTCAGTTTCAGTTCGGGAACTCTCTTCTGAAGCATACCGAAAACTTCTGCCGCTTCAGCTGCGGTACGGCATATAACGGCGTTTGAACGGAGTCCTCGTTTGACCCAATCGTTGATTATTCCTGCAATTTCGGACGCTTTGTCCGCCACTGTCAGAACCCTCGGCTCCTGTCCGTGACGGGACAGAAACTCTATGGTCTCGTCCGTGCTTCTGAATTTTTCGATGAAATTGTTTATCTCCACAGTAGAACGGTAACTCTTACGCAGATCAAACTGTTTGGGATTGGACGCATTGAAGAAGTCCGCAACACCGTTCAGATCACATCCATAGCTTGTCAGGCGCTGATTTGCGTCACCGAGAATGGTAAACTTGGCCTGGGAACAAAGCCTGGAAAGTATCATGAAGATTATGGGAGGATAGTCCTGAGCCTCATCGACGACTACCTGCATTATCTTACGCTGAACCGGGACCTGTCCCGCAAGAAGCTGAAGCCAGAAACAGCAGAGCATGTCCTCAAAGCCGAGTTTTCCGGCAGAAGCCGCTTCGGAGGTACGTTTCCACAGGTCTTCCGGAGCAAAGGATTTCAGAGCATTCAGATACAGTTCGTAAACATCTATCGACAATGCCGCTTCGAGATCCGAGGTCAGCCGGCGAAGAGTATCTATCCAGAACTGCTTTTTCTCATCCTCGATCTCGGAATCGCTGTAATTGAGGGACGTTGCCAGGGCACGGGCTTTCAGGTCTTTTTCAAACATTGCTATACAACGGCGTTTTATTCCGTTGTCGTTTTCCGCATGATCGGTAATCTTTGAAATTATCTTGCCTTTACGGATTTCCACGGAATACCCGGAATAATCTTCATTATACATCCGGCGGAGTTCCTCCGAAGTGACGATTACCGTATCCGCAAGCATGATATCATTGAAAGGAATGTTTCCCGTGTGATGGTCGAAGTATTCCTTCAGTTTTTCCGCCGTATCGGCACTTCCCTTGTATGCTGCGTCGCTTTTCCGGACCGGATCCGAAGTCATAGCCTCATACTGTTCGGCTATGCCGGAAAACTCCTTTCCGTAAAGATACTGTCGGAAGAAGGAGTAAAAATCAGTCTGAACGACCTTGTCCTCTCCGAGTTCGGGAAGAACGTCGGCAATGTAGGAATTGAACACCTTGTTCGGGGAAAAAATAACTATATTCCCGGAGGTCAGTGTCTTTCTGTATTTATAAAGCAGATAAGCCAGACGGTGCAGAGCTATGGAAGTCTTGCCGCTTCCCGCCACGCCCCGGACAACCAGCAGATCGCCGGAAATATCACGGATTATGGAGTTCTGTTCCTTCTGGATGGTGGTAATTATGGTTTTGAGTTTGAGATCGGCAGCCTTACCCAGTTCGTCACGGAGAATACTGTCTTCGATGGCGATATCGCTGTCGAACATATAAACAAGTTTTGATTTGACTATCTTGAACTGGCGGCGGAGACGAAGGTCCACATCCACATCCCCGTACTGGGTGGAATAATGGGTAGGACCGAGGGGAGAATCGTAATACATGGAGCAGATGTCGGCGCGCCAGTCGCAGATAAGGACATCCGAACCGTCAAGCAGGGACAGATAGCCTATATAGAGGCTCTCCTCTTCCTTTTCGCCCTCTTCAAGGAAAGTGAGTTTCGCAAAATAAGGAGAATTACGCATTTTCTGAAGCTTTTCGATACGTTTCACAAAATCGTCGAAACGAAGCATATCTATTTCCTCAGACTGAGTGATCTGCGTCAGGTCCGCAAGTTGCTCCGCATCGAGATTTCCGTGGCTGAAATCGTCCCAGATACGACGCCTTTCCTGCATAATATACTTACGCAGGTCGGTGGCATTCGTCTCCAGTTCATCGCGCATCGCGTCGATTTTTCTGATAACGCCGGACAGATATCTTTTCTCGGAGGAAAGGTCATTCGGCATTGAATCAGCCCTCCCTTCGCCAGCTGTTCCGGATTCCTCCGGACAGATGAAAATACGTTGAAATTTCAATAAAAATATTATACATTACGGTATTATAAAAGTCAATAGAGTTTACATTTATTTGCCATTTTGAACGGTGGCTGAAAACGCCAGAAAAAGCAACAGAGAAGCGATTGCGACAAGCCCGGAAAATGCCGGAAAAAGAGGGGTTCCGGCCACGGATGTCGGGGTCTGGGCAAAGGCGGCGAAAGCCTTCGCGGAGGTGGGGACGGAAACCACAAATGACAGTCCGTATGTTATCGCGGCGGAGAGTCCGGACTGCATGAACTTACCCACGATATATGCCTTTGCGCTTATGCCTGCATCGCTGATATAGCTGAGGACCTGACAGTGCACGGAAAGCCCTGCCCAGCCCAGGACTGCGGCAGTCAGAGTAAGACTGCGGCGGAATGGTTCCTCAGCCCCTATCATTTTTATCCCCGAAGTAAACTCAACTATTCCGGACAGAAGATGTTCCCAGTCGGAACTGTTCAGGGGAAAAGGAATCTTTGCCAGAAATGATGCCGCCGCAGGGATAATCCCGAATGAGGAAAGCATTGCGATAACTATAGCGAAAAATACTATAAAAGCGGAAATATACACAAGGCTTACGGCAGAATCCCGGACAGCATTCACAAGGGTGGGCAAAAACCGGACCACACGTTCCCTTTTTGCTTCAGAGGGAGGACAGAACTCATCCGAACCCTTCCAGAAAAGTCCGAAAAATATTCCGGTTATCCCCGCCGCAGCCGTCTGCGCACTCCAGAGAAGCCAACCCACACGGGTACTGCTCCATATTCCGACCCCGACCGTTCCCAGAACAAAAGCCGGTCCCGCATTATTGCAGAATGCAAGGGTTCTCTCCGTTTCCGCCTTTGAGCACAGGCCTCTGCGATACAGGTCAATGGCGGTTTTGGCACCCACGGGAAAACCGGAAACTATGCCGAGAATAAATGCCGATGCCGCCGCGCCGCTCACGTTGAAAACGGGACGCATGACCCTGCCGAGGGCTTTCCCCGTGATCTCGGCAAACCCAAACCCAACAAACAGGGAGGAAAAAACAAAAAACGGCAAAAGTGCGGGAATTATGGAAGAAAAGCACATACCGAGAGCTTCTTTGCCCGCAGACACAGCCTCGGTGGGGCATATCATCAGTCCTGCTATTCCCGCCACGGCAATTATTCCGAAAAGATACTTTTTCACCCCAGACCTCCGACTTTGCCTCTGACAAACGGCACGTTACCGTTCAAGTATATGTTTAAGGGGACAAAAAATATCCGCCGGGAATCCCGACGGATATAATTTAAACATATTGTTTTATTTTTCAGCGGACTTTGTCCCCCGCATTTGCCTTTTCGTCGGCAAACAGGACGTTTATCTCATCACCGTGGGAGGAAGCAAGAAGCATTCCCCGGCTTTCCTCTCCCCTGATCTTCGCAGGTTTGAGATTTTTGATCACAACCACCTTCCTGCCTGTAAGTTCGGAGGGAGTGTAACTTTTTGCTATACCGGAAACTATCTGACGTATCTCTCCGCCCACATCCACCTTGAGTTTGTACAGCTTATCGCTTTTCGCGACCTTCTCGCACTCAAGTATCTGTGCCACACGAAGATCCGCCTTCATGAAGTCTTCAATTCCTATTTCGGGAAGATCCGGTTCCGCGGCTTTTTCAACCTTTTCGGGCTCATGTTTTTCTTCCGCGGAAAGAAGCTCGACTTCCTTTGCGATATCGATCCGGGGGAACAGGTTCTCACCCTTTACGACACGGAAAGAGGACGGAAGTCTGCGGAACTCCTCGGCGTCTTCCCACTTCTGGGCGGGGATACCGAGAACCGCATATATTCTCTCAGACGTTACGGGCATTACCGGATACAGAAGTGTGGCGCATATTCTGATACATTCGCAAAGATTGCGCAGAACCGTCGCCAGTCTCGCCTTTTTACCCTCATCCTTCGCAAGCACCCAGGGAGCGGTCTGGTCAATATACTTGTTGGCTTTGTCCACAAGCTTGAATATTTCGGTAAGCGCCACGGAGAAGGTCATGCTGTCCATGAGCGGAGCAACATTTTTTGCCATGCCGGAAGCGAGGGTTACAAGTTCCTCATCCTCCGCAGAATCCTCCCCTTCACCGGGCAGAACACCGCCGAAATACTTCTCAACCATTGCCGCAGTCCGGGAAACAAGATTTCCCAAATCATTGGAAAGATCCGCGTTTATACGGGTCAGGAAGCCTTCAAAACTGTAGTTGCCGTCGGACCCGAAGGGCATCTCTCTGAGCAGGAAATACCTTACAGCGTCCGCAGAATACCTGTCGGACAGAAGTACGGGGTCAACTATGCTCAGTGCTCCGCTGCCCTTACTCTTGGAAAGTTTGTCACCGTCAATTTTGAGCCAGCCGTGACCGTACACCTGCTTCGGAAGAGGCAGATCCAGAGCCATCAGCAACGCAAACCATATGATCGTATGGAACCGCACGATCTCCTTACCCACAAGATGAACATCGGCGGGCCAGTATTTCTTCATCAGGCTGTCGTCATCGGAAAGGTAGCCCAGTGCGGTGATATAGTTGGAAAGCGCATCTATCCAGACGTAGATCGTATGTTTATCGTCAAAGGAAACGGGAATACCCCACTTTACCGACGTACGGGAAACGCACAGATCTTCCAGTCCGGGACGGAGGAAATTGTTGAGCATTTCGTTTACTCTCGTCTCCGGCTGAAGCAGGTGCGGATTTTCCTCAAGCAGTTTTATCAGCTTGTCCTGGAAAGCGGACAGTTTGAAGAAATAGCTTTCTTCCTTGGTCTTTTCCACGGGTCTGCCGCAGTCCGGACATTTTCCGTCCACAAGCTGATGCTCCGTCCAGAAGGCCTCGCAGGGGGAACAGTACAGTCCCTCATACTCGCTTTTGTAGATCAGACCTTTGTCGTAAAGGTTCCTGAATATTTTCTGAACGGCGGTAACGTGCGCAGGGTCGGTGGTCCTTATGAATTTGTCATATGAGATGTTGAGTATCTTCCACAGATCTTTTATGTCGGCAACGATGTCGTCCACGAATTGCTGGGGCGTTTTTCCCGCCGCAAGGGCTTTGCGCTCCACCTTCTGACCGTGCTCATCGGTACCGGTGAGAAAGAACACATCATACCCCCGCATACGCTTGTAGCGGCTCATTGCGTCTGCGGCAACAGTAGTATAAGTGTGGCCTATGTGCAGTTTACCCGAAGCGTAGTAGATAGGGGTCGTAATATAAAACTTTTTGTTGTCCATTTAAAGAACGTCCTTTTCGGATCCTTACAGAAGCACTTCTTTTCCGGTTTCGGCGGATTTGTACATAGCTCTGAGGATCTTTATCATGTTTATACCCTGCTGGGGAACGAAATCGGGTTTTGTTCCGTTAAGCACAACGTCAACGAAATGCGCCTGATTGCGGGCATGACCGTTACCCATGTCGCATTTGTGTCTGATGTCGGTGGTGCCGCCTCTGCCCCACTCGTCCCACTCGGTGAAAATGTCAATGGTGCCGTCGCCGTCCCAGTGGAATCCGGCTTTGGTTCCTCGGAGTTCAACAAAACGGGTCTCTTTTTCGATGTTGGAAGCCCAGCTGAATTCTATCTGCAGGCAGGCGCCGTTATCGAACTTGATAAAACCGCAGGCGAGATCTTCCACGTCAAAGGTTCCGCCTTCCACTTTATCGCCGAAGTTGGAATGCTCGGAGTCGCTTTTCGCCTCGTTCTTATCAAATACAGTGTAGGTACAGCCGGAAACGGCAACAGGTTTGGGATTGCCCATCAGCCACATTGAAAGGTCTATCATATGAACGCCGAGATCTATAAGAGGACCGCCGCCGGACATGGCTTTGGTGGTGAACCAACCGCCCTTACCGGGAATACCTCTGCGACGTATCCAGCAGCAGCGTCCGGCATAGAACTGACCCGCTTTGCCCTCGTCGATAAATTTCTTTATATATCTGGAGTTCTCGAAATATCTGTTGTTACGCATGACCATGAGGACCTTGCCGGCTTTCTCGGCGGCGTCTCTCATCTTTTCCGCATCTTCAACGCTTACGGAGTCGGGCTTCTCGCAGAAAACGTGCATACCGTGCTCCAGTGCGTATACGGCAATGGGGGAATGCAGATAGTTAGGGGTGCTGATATCAACGGCATCAAGCTGCTCGTTGTCTATCATTTCCTTATAGTCGGTATAAACTTTGGCGTTGGGGAAAAGGGTATCTTTGATCTCTACGGCTCTCTCCTCGATGATATCGCAGAGGGCAACGACTTCAACGTTATCCATGTGCGCATAATTTTCCTGATGGAAAGATCCCATGCCGCCGAGACCGACGGAACCTATCCTGAGTTTCTTCATGACTGTACACTCCTGTAAAAAAATATAATTATATGCATAAGTATACCACATTTTACCCTTGTTTTCAATACTCGTTATTGACTTTTTTGTTAAAACAAGGATTCTTAAAAACCGAAATTTTTCGGGAAAAGTCCGCTTTATATTGACAAACCCGGGCAGATACGCTATAATTTTGATACAGTAATCAATTCTTCCCGGAGGAATCATGAAATCGGTACTGAAAAATTCCCTGTATCTTCTGCTCAGGTTCGCCCTCGTGGCTTTTCTCTCCTTTACAAGCTACCTTCTGGCGGCAAAATATGAGTTCGTTTCTTACATTCTTGTTGTGATCTACGGTTTCGCGTTGCTGTATTTCTTCAGCTACACTCTGTGGTATGAGGGAGATCGGGACACGAACAGAGTAAAGATCGGACAGGCCCCCGAAACGCTCTGGAAAGGCTTTGTTTCTGCGGCAATAGTACTGATCCCGATAATCATAGCTCTCGCAATATCGCTTTTCTTCATCAGCAGCACAGGTCCCGCAAGCGAAGTGTGGGGACTTGTACGCATTATCCTTTCCTCCGGAGGATTCTATCTGTTCTACGTTCTTTTTCCTCTTTCCCCCGTGGGAGCCACCGTGGCGGTCATATTCCTTTACCTGATTGCAATTGTATGCGCCGGAACAGGTTATATCCTGGGTTATAAACGTATCAGCGTGAAAGAGACCCTGAAGACCAGGTTTTCCGGCATTTTCAGGAAGAATAACTGATATTCTCCGTCCGGTTGTGAAGATAGCTCCCGGCTTCCGTGCCCAGGGCGGATGTCATTTTTACCGTTACAGTCAGTATGCCTTTTTTCTCCGTTGCTTCTGCCGAACCGCCGTAACGCAGAGCAACGGAGTTTGCTTTTTCCAGTCTTGACTGTATCCTGCCGTCAGGTGCAAACTCTACAACAGGAATGCCGCTTCTTCTTGCACTGAAAATAAATGTAACGTCTTCGCCCTTTACACGAACTTTGGCGCGGGCACTGTCTGCCGGGGCCGCGGAAAAGACGTAACTTACGGCGGCATCAAGCATTTCGTCAAGCTCTTTGCCGTTACAGACAATAAACACACTATCATCGCAGTTCTCCGCACAGATAAGCCCCGCGTGCATCTTGCAGTAGGTGCTGAAATAATCCTTCAGACGGAAAGTTGAATGATTAGGCTCCGAAGTTTTTGAAACGAGTCTCAGCGCATATGTATAATCCCGGACATAAGAAGAAAACTCCTGTACGCAGTCCGTCATCCGGGACATCGCAACACGGAACATCGGATCGGACATTAGATCCTCACGCTGCTCAAGCTTCTCTATCAGCCCACGCATGCAACGGACAGGATTTTCAAAGGTCTCCGCGGATCGGTCGGCAAGGGTGATATCAGCCGCTTCGGCATACATGGACTCCAGAAGCTCCTTTGGCTGTTCAACGTGCATTATGGCGCACTTGCCGTTAAGAATGCCGCCTATGGGGATAAAACTTGCCGAACTGAAACCCCTGATACCCAGACCTGAAATTCCGGCAGGTTTGCCGCTGTGAAGTTTTTCCGATATTTCCTGAATATACATCGGGCAGATAAAACGTTTTATTCCCTGCCCCTCACAAAGCTCCGGAAACTCTCTTGAAGCAAAATCATTTGAATATATCCGGTCAAGTTTGTCCGTAACAAATATGACCGGAAAGGACGCATTGTCATACAAAGGCCCCAGAATCGTCCTGACTTTTGTAAAATCGTTCATTTTTCCTCCGTTTACAGTTCCTGTGTAGTATATTCTCTCCCCGACTCTTCCCCATCCGGAGAAACAATTAAGGGCTTCCGAAAAAAAATTAACAGTTAAATTCGGTAATATTCGCCTAAACTTCCATGTTATGACACAATTTCAGTGTAAAATGTCATCGTATAAAAAACTTTATATAGTTTTTCTGGAGGACTAAAAAATGGTTAAAGTTGCTATTAACGGTTTTGGCCGTATCGGTCGTCTGGCTTTCCGTCAGATGTTCGACGCTGAAGGTTACGAAGTTGTAGCCATCAACGATCTTACCAGCCCCAAGATGCTGGCTCACCTGCTCAAGTATGACACTGCTCAGGGCTCTTTCCTCGGCAGAATCGGTGAAAACAAGCACACTGTTGAAGCTACCGAAGACTCCATCATTGTCGACGGTAAGGAAATCAAGATCTACGCTGAAAAAGACGCTGCAAACTGCCCCTGGGGCAAGCTCGACGTTGACGTTGTTCTTGAGTGCACCGGTTTCTACACCTCTAAGGAAAAGAGCATGGCTCATATCAATGCCGGCGCGAAGAAAGTCGTTATCTCCGCTCCCGCAGGCAACGATCTGAAGACCATCGTTTTCAGCGTTAACGAAAAGACTCTTACCGCTGACGATCAGATAATCTCCGCAGCTTCCTGCACCACCAACTGCCTGGCTCCCATGGCTAAAGCGCTCAACGACTACGCTCCCATTCAGTCCGGTATCATGTCCACCATTCACGCTTATACCGGCGACCAGATGATCCTCGACGGTCCCCAGAGAAAGGGCGATCTCAGAAGATCCAGAGCCGGCGCTCAGAACATAGTTCCCAACTCCACCGGTGCCGCCAAGGCTATCGGTCTGGTAATTCCCGAACTCAACGGCAAGCTCATCGGCTCCGCTCAGAGAGTTCCTACTCCTACCGGCTCCACCACCATCCTGGTTGCTGTCGTTAAGGGCAAGGATGTTACCAAGGAAGGCATCAACGCCGCTATGAAGGCTGCTTCCAACGAGTCCTTCGGTTACAACACCGACGAGATCGTTTCCTCCGACGTTATCGGTATGCGTTACGGTTCTCTGTTCGATGCAACCCAGACCATGGTTTCCAAGATCGACGACGATACCTATCAGGTTCAGGTCGTTTCCTGGTACGACAACGAGAACAGCTACACCTCTCAGATGGTCAGAACCATCAAGTATTTCGCTGAAATCAAATAAGTCAGACAATGACTCTGAAAAGCCGCCGATTTTGTATCGGCGGCTTTTTTTTGCTATTTACGGCCAGACCTGCCGATAAGCATGTCAGTAAAGGCAAAAACCAGCTCCCTGTCCTTTTCATCCAGAAGCGCAAGTTTTTGCGCAAGAGTCTTTTCGTCCGGAATTCCGGCTTTCCGGTTTTGCGCCCCGAGAAGGACCTCGTCAAAGGTCATGTCAAGGGCTTTGCATATTCCTGCCAGCGTTTCAAGGCTGGTTACACTGTGTCCCCGCTCTATGTTCGAAAGATAGTTGTCACTCAGATCCGCTATTTCGGCAACCTGAGCCTGCTTCAGTCCGAGGGCACGGCGTTTTGCGGCAATTCTTGCCCCGATTTCTTTGTAGTTCAGATCCACGGGATTGCACCGCCTTTTTCAATGTGTAAGTATATTTTACACTATAAAACACAAAAGGTTAATATTCTATAAAAAATATTTACACTTATGCAGTTAGCAATCCCCTTTTCAACTCTGTTTATTCATGAAAAATGCGCCGCGAAAATCGCGGCGCACGGCTTAAGTTTAAAAGCTAATTGATGCTGACCGATATTTCCCCGTTTTCGGAGGAAAGTATCACTTTTGAGGGAACGGAATCGGAAGCACACATCTGTGCCACCGCCTTATCCTCGATCTGCTTCTGTATCACACGTCGGACATTTCTCGCCCCATACTCGGCGCTGTAGCTCTTCTCCGCAAGGATATCCACCACACCGTCATCATATTCCAGGGCTATTTCACGCTGTCTCAGTCCGTCCTCAAGCTCACGCAGACGTATCCGGACAATATCGCCGAACACTGATTTCGGAAGAGGATCAAATGTGATTATCTCATCTACACGGTTCAGGAACTCAGGACGAAGGAATTCGCTGAGAGCCTTTTTTGTCTTCTCCTCGGAGGCTTCCGCAGATGATTTTGTAAATCCTGCGGCACTGCCCCTGATGTTAGAACCGGCATTTGAGGTCATAACTATAAGAGTATTCTCAAAATTCACTGTTCTGCCCTGGGCATCGGTTATGCGTCCGTCGTCAAGAACCTGAAGAAGTATGTTCATAACATCGGGATGAGCCTTTTCGATCTCATCGAAAAGTATGACGGAATAAGGCTTACGGCGGATCTTTTCCGTCAGCTGTCCAGCTTCGTCATAGCCAACATATCCCGGAGGCGCACCTATGATGCGTGAAACGGAATGCTTCTCCATAAACTCGCTCATGTCAAGTCTTATGAGGGTCTCGGGTGAATCAAAAAGTTCCCTGGAGAGAACCTTCACAAGCTCCGTTTTACCAACGCCGGTAGGCCCGGTAAAGATAAAAGATATGGGTCTGTGCCGGGGAACAAGTCCCACTCTGCCCCGCTTTACGGCGGCGGAAACTGCGGCGACTGCCTTATCCTGACCCACGATGTATTTTTTCAGATTTGCCTCAAGATTATTGAGTTTACTGTTTTCGCTTTCCTGTATTTTTGCCGCGGGAATTCCGGTCCACAGCTGAACGACCGTAGCCAGGTCGTCATAAGTCACCGCACAATCCTTTATCTGATCCTGAAGTGCCGCAACTTCTTCGGAAAGCTTACATTCGGCGGCTCTTGCCTTTGCTATAGCCATGAAATCATCGTTTGTAGGCTCCGCAATTGCACCCAGTGCCGCCAGCTCATCCTTTGCCGCGGCAAGGTCACGTCCCTTAAGGAAAAGCTGTTCGTATGCGGGATTTCGCAGTACAGCGTTTGACGCCGCCTCATCTATAAGATCTATGGCTTTATCGGGGAGAAATCTGTCGGTAACGTACCTTTCGGACATCTCAACCGCCTTCTCAGCCACAAGCATGGGGATCTTGATGTTATGGAATTTTTCATAGTAGCCTTTTATTCCGCGGATCATCTCAACGGTCTCCGCAATTGAAGGCTCATCGACTATTACCGGCTGGAATCTTCGCTCTAGGGCTGCGTCCTTTTCAATATACTTGCGGTACTCCTTAAGCGTAGTTGCACCGATAACCTGAATCTCACCTCTTGAAAGCGCGGGTTTGAGCATATTCGCAGCGCTCATCGTTCCTTCGGAATCCCCGGTACCCACGAGATTATGGACTTCATCGATAACAAGTATGATATTACCTACCCGCTTGACTTCCTCGATCAGACCTTTTACCCGGCTCTCAAACTGACCTCTGAACTGGGTTCCGGCTATCAGCGCCGTCAGATCAAGCAGATATATTTCCTTCATGGCGATTTTTGCTGGAGCCTTCCCCTGGGCTATACGGAGAGCAACGCCCTCCGCGATGGCGGTTTTGCCAACGCCTGGTTCACCGATGAGACAGGGATTGTTTTTTGTGCGGCGGTTGAGTATCTGCATCACCCGCTGCATTTCCGTTTCTCTGCCTACAATGTTATCTATTTTATTTTCTCTTGCCTTCTGTGTCAGGTTCTGACAGAACTGGGGCAGATATTTGAGTCTTCCGTCGTCACTCTGACGGGATCTTTCCCTCTTCTGTTTTTTCTCTTTTCCGGGAGTCTCCTCGGATTTTGCAAGTCCGTCAGCGGACAGATCCACACTCGGCGCACCGCCCTCGGAAAAATCCTGGTCAGCCTCGGCACCGTTAAGCAGTTCCGTAAGCTGTTCATTCATTTCATCCATTGCATCCTGGTCAAGCCCGAGGTTCTGGAAAAGATCATTTACCGGGTTGAAACCCATCTCACGGGCGCATTTAATGCAAAGCCCTTCCTTTATGGTCTTACCTTCCTCAACTCTCGAAACAAAAACCACAGCCATTCTTTTTTTGCATCTGCTGCACAACATCTCTGTGTAATTCTCCGTTCTTAAACAGTCTGCTTTCCGGTCTCATTTTTTTTGAGCCGATTGATCTTTATTGCCGTAGCAACGTAATTTGCCGCGGCAAAAAGTGAAACCGCCAAAGCAACGCTCATACAGATAGAAACAACTATCTGAATAGTTATTTTTTCAACCTCAGCCACATCCATGACGATAGCGGAAAGAAAAGTGCAGAAAAACAGCACTGACGCAAGTTTTCCGTACCATCTGGAGGCTATGACGGCGTGGGTCTTTTTGAGAAAAACTATTCCGCCCACAGCCATGAACAGCTCTTTGGCTACCACGACCAGAAGCAGCCACGGGGAAACAAACCCTTTAAGAACTATGCAACCGATGGTGGAAATATGAAAAAGCTTGTCCGCGATAGGATCGAGAACCTTTCCCAGATCTGATATCTGGTTGTACTTTCTGGCGATATATCCGTCCAGGACATCCGAAATTCCTGACAGCACAAGCGCGGCAAAGGCATAGATTTTCATTCCCGGAGTGAAGTAAAAGACGCAGAACACGGGAACAAGAAGTATTCTTATAACACTTATCAGATTCGGAATCGTCCACATTTCGAAAGGTTCTCCTTAATATAATTACCTCTGATCTCAAATATCCCGATCACCACTTACCGAACAGGCGGTTAAAGGGATTTATATCATCGAAATACTCGTAAACTACAGTATTGTCTATTATCTTCTGCCGGTCTGCAATGCTCGTATCCTTCATTACATAGCCGGAGGCCACGTTGACAAGAGATACGGCAATGAAAGTTACAAGAAAAGCGCTGATTATTCCGGCTACGGCTCCACCGAATTTGTCCAGTTGACGCACGACCGGAATATTGATCACAAGATCCGACAGCCACCACAGCACCGCTATGGCAATGCAGCATATAAGGAATATCAGCACAAACGCGATGACCCGGCTCACCGTTGCGGAAATAGGTGTTATCATAGTGTCGGTCACGGCAGATTTGGCATACTCCACACCGGACTCCTTGAGACTGTTGTATTTTTCGATCACGGCATCAACGTCAATATTGAGAAACTCAAGGGTATCAAGAAAAAACTGCGGCTGATCCGCAAGAAGCTCTTCCAGGTCAAGATCCTCAAGAGACGCCTTGACTCCTTCCGCAGTGGGAGAAAGTCTGTCCACAAGCCACTGCCGCATGGGGGCATGAACATAGTTTGTATCGATATAGGTACCGAGATTTGCTGAAAGAAGGAAAGCCACTATCAACGCCACGACTTTGCCGAAAAGCCCTATAACAGACTTGACCAGTCCACGGCGCATACCGATCACTATACTGATAACGAATATCAGGACTATAAGCAAGTCAAGTGCCGTACTTATCGCTATTTCCACGTTGTTTTACCTCTCCGTCTTCATTCTTGTTGGCTGAAATCGAGTTTAAGGATCTTGTTTACTCCCACCAGCAGGACCTTCCGCTGAATCGGCAATATCTGAATTGCGGCGGATTCAAGTTCCGCACTCCCGGTGATATTTCCCGATCTGTCAAGGCGGATAACCGTCCGGGCAGATTCCACATAAAAATCCGAACCGTATACCGCCATGGTGGACACGGAATCGAATTCACGGCTGAAACAGACGTTACCGACCGTATCAAATGCCGTTACGAGATATATTTTCCTTGATCTGTCCAGCACGGACGCGATCATCGAGTAATCCTTGCCTCTTACGGCAAGAACCACGTTTTCTCCTTCCAGATCCCGGATCACATTATATCCCTCTCCGCGTACGGAAACCACGTCATAGGTTGAAAAAAGTTCGAGGGAACCGTCACTTTTGAGTTCCGACATAAGGGCTATGCGGTCGTCTACGCGAACGACTTCACGTTCCTGTCCGCTGACGGATCTGTAATTGAAGGACCGTATCACAGTGTCTGAGCCTGTTCCTTCCGCCTCCACGGTGATTACCTGAATATTATTCTTTGAAGTGGCAACAACATCGGCTATATATCCGTCAGCCGACCACCAGCGGAAGATCTTGTTGTATTCCTTATCGTAGACCAGAACCGCACCTTTATAAGCCTTAGCGCGGTCCGAACCTGCGGAAGAGTCCTCATCATCCCCGTTGACGGCCACAACCAGACATCCGTCCCGGTCTATGTCGGCATTGATTATACCCTTCTCGTATTCATGTTCAAAAAGAATATTGAAACTGTCGGTAACGTACAGCCGCTTTCCTCCCCGGTCATAGCAGAGTATATATCTGTCGCTGACCCGGAGTACAGGATTTGCGAGCCCGATACCGTAAGTCGAGTAAACGTGAAAATCGGAGCTGTATACCGTGAGCTGTCCCTTGGTAAGGGTGACAAAACCGTCCTTGAACGGCTTTACCGAAAAACCGTCGGAAGTGTCAACACTTATCTCGCTGCGTTTTTCCGAGGAAAATGATTTTTTGATGTTGAATATCATTCTCTTGGCATTATCTGGAGACAAAGCATCGGAATTGACCGCCACAAGAAAAATCATATACAGTACTATGATACCCAATAAGATGCGTTTTGCTATTCGGAGACGCTTGAATTTTTTATTTTCGGCTTCAGTCATAGTAAACCTCCGCAAGATAAAGCCCGTCGGGAGGCGCTGTCGGTCCCGCCTGATTACGGTCACGGCTTTCGATCACCGCCGGAATATCCTCCGGCAAAAGCCTGCCTCTCTGCACAAGGATCATCGTCCCTACTATGATCCGTATCATGTTGTAAAGGAAACCGTCGGCACAGATACGGAATACGACCTCATCTCCACAACGCTCGAACCGTGCGGAATAAACCGTCCGGACAGTATCCTTTATGTCGCTTCCTGAGGACATGAACGCTCTGAAATCATGTGTTCCGAGGAGCTTTTCAGCCGCCCGGTTGAGAAGTCCGGTATCAATATCATGACCGAAAAACCAGGTATATCCCTCATGAAAAGGCGAACGGACGGGATTTGTCCATATCCGGTAGATATACTCTTTCCGCTTTACGGAATACCTTGCATGAAAACCCCCGTCGGTAAAGCGGCAGTTTTTTACGGCAATATCCCGCGGAAGAGTCGCGTTGAGCGCCCTTACCACCACCTCCGGCTGAAGGTGCTTTCCGGCTTTGAAGGAGGCGTAATAGGACAGGGCATGAACGCCGCTGTCGGTACGGCTGCAACCGGACAAAGCCGTAACCGAACCGAAAAGACCGGTCAGGGCACGAAGTACTTCCGCACCTACGGTCCTTGCACAGGGCTGTACCTGATATCCGCTGAAACACCTGCCGTCATAGCAGAGATTGATAACGTAAGAGTACATTTCACATCCCGAAAATCAATACATTATTGAGCAGTACAGCCGAAACCGCAACCGCCGTACAGACCGCAAGGGCTATCCAGTCCCGGGCAGACAGTTCATATACCGTAAGCCTCGTTCTTCCCTCTCCGGAACCGGTATAGCAACGGCACTCCATGGCAACCGCCAGCTCTTCGGCATGTCTGAAAGAAGAGACAAACAGCGGAATAAGTATCGGCATGAGCGCCTTCGCCCGTTTTATCAATCCGCCCGTTTCGAAATCGGCTCCGCGGGCTTTCTGCGCACTCATTATTTTATCCGTTTCCTCAAGAAGCGTCGGGATAAAACGAAGTGCAACGGTCATCATCATGGAAAACTCATGAACATGGATCTTCAGCTTTGCCAGAGGGGAAAGCAACCGCTCCAACCCCTCCGCAATAACTATCGGTGAGGTGGTATAGGTAAGCATCGATGTGGTTATGACCAGCATCATTATGCGTATTACCATAAATACGGCATTTTTTACGCCCTCCGCGGTTATGCGGATTATCCAGAACTGAACCAGAACATTATCCCCTGTGGAATAGAAAAGATTCAGCAGGGTAGTAAACACAACTATCAGAAAAAGAGGCTTCAGACCTCTCAGATAAAGCTTGAAGGGAACCTTTGTCAGCCACACGAAGGCAAGAGTTGCAACCGTAACGGTAACATAGCTTACAATACTGTGAGCAACAAAAAGTGAAACTATCTGGACTATGAGAAGTATTATCTTCATCCTCGGGTCAAGCCGGTGAACAACCGATGTCCCGGGGAAATACTGTCCGAGGGTAATATCCTTTATCATTCCGCAGCCCTCCCGTCCCGGATGGCAAGTATCTGCCGGCACGCCTGTTCGGGAGTAAAAACGGAAGTATCCACGTTATAGCCGGCCCGCTTCAGGTCAAGAAAGATCCGGGTTATCTGAGGAACATTGAGTCCGATGTCACGGAGCGTCTGCGCCTGTTCGAAAACCTCCCTGACCGGGGCAAACATAGCCACGGAAGCCCTGTTCATAACAAGTATCTTTTCCGCATTTCGGGCGATATCATCCATGCTGTGGCACACAAGCATTATTGTACTGCCCTGCTGCTGTCTGTATTCCCGTATACGGGCGAGAATCTCGTCCCGTCCCCTGGGATCAAGTCCCGCTGTGGGCTCGTCAAGTATAAGGACCGAAGGTTTCATTGCCATTACACCGGCAATGGCAACACGGCGTTTCTGTCCCCCGGAAAGTTCAAAGGGAGACTTTTCGAGAAATGACTCGTCAAGTCCCACGAATCCGAGAGCTTCCACGACACGTTTATGTATTTCGTTTTCGTCCAGACCCATGTTCTTCGGACCGAAAGCGATATCCTTGCCCACAGTCTCCTCGAAAAGCTGATACTCCGGATACTGAAAAACAAGCCCGACGTTGAAACGGAGTTGTTTACGGGGAAAACTTTTCTCCCAGCAGTCTTTTCCGTCAAAGTATATTTTTCCCGAAGTGGGTTTAAGAAGCCCGTTGAGGTGCTGGATAAGAGTACTCTTGCCGGAGCCGGTCTGTCCGATTATTCCGATGTACTCGCCTTTGTATATATCAATACTGACGTTATCCACCGCAACCTTTTCAAAGGGAGTGGAGATACCGTAGGTATGCGTGAGATTTTCAGTGCGTAAAATAGGTTCCATTATCTGCTCTTTCCCTGTCCGAACTCATCAAGAAGGTCCTCCAGTACCGTAACGCATTCCTCTTCCGTAAGCACAGCCAGAGGAACCCTCAGCCCGTGTTCCCGGAACAGGAACATCAGGGAGGTGCTGGGCGGAACATCAAGACCTACACTGGCAAGAAGCCCAGCATTCTGGAAAACATAATGGGGATCTCCGTCGAGAAGTATTTCCCCCTCATTGATAACAATAACACGTTTTGCCTGCGCCGCTTCATCCATAAAATGGGTTATGAGAATAACGGTGACACCCGAGTCGTTAAGCTCGTGCAGGATCTTCATTATCTTTGCCCTGCCCTTCGGGTCGAGCATTGCCGTAGGTTCGTCCAGTACAATGATATCGGGATGCATGGTGATAACACCGGCAATGGCTATGCGCTGTTTCTGACCTCCGGAAAGCTGGTGGGTGGCGTGCTTTTTATACTCGCTCATTCCCACCGTTTCAAGAGCTTCGTCTACCCTGCGCCGCATCTCTTCAGTGGGAACGCCGAGGTTTTCCAGAACAAAAGCGACCTCTTCCTCAACCACCGTGGCAATTATCTGATTGTCGGGATTCTGAAAGACCATACCGACTTTACGTCTGATAAGAGGTACATTATCCTCGTTTCCGCAGTCATAACCGGCAACGGTAAGACTGCCGGAGCCCGGCCTTTCAATGCAGTCCAGAAGCTTGGCAAAAGTGGATTTTCCGCTGCCGTTATGTCCGAGGACCGCAACAAAATCCCCCTCCTCTATCTCAAGGGACAAATCCCTGAGTACCGGGGTCTTTCCGTCATATGTAAATGATAGATTTTCAGCTTTGATTATACTCAATGTCGTTTGCCTTTCGCCTTTATTGCGCCGCACACCAGAAAGCGGAACTGCCGCAGGGAAGCATGTATCCGGTGGAAAGAACGGGAAGTCCGATCTCATCCGCCGAAAGGGTGTGGGGCAGATTTTTGAATCTTGAATCCATACAGGATCCGAGAATATACTGCATACACGAAGCGGAAAGCCCCGTAGTATAGGAATTCAGAAGCACGAACAGAGGTTTTTCGGAAAGCAGTTTCACGGTTTTTTCAAGCAGCCCGTAAAGCTCATCCTCAAGCTTCCATACCTCTCCCCCCGGTCCTCTTCCGTAAGATGGAGGGTCAAGTATCACTGCGTCATAGCTTTTGCCCCGGCGGAGTTCGCGTTCGACGAATTTCACACAGTCGTCCACTATGAAACGTATATTGGAGATACCGTTCAGTGCCGCATTTTCCTTGGCCCAGCCTACCATACCTCTGGACGCATCAATATGACATACCTGAGCTCCGGCTTTTGAAGCCGCGACGGAGGCGGCGCCGGTATACGCAAACATATTCAGCAACGTTATCGGTCTTCCCGCACAGCGGATTATATTGTAGCACCTGTCCCAGTTGACCGCCTGCTCGGGAAAAAGTCCGGTATGCTTGAAATTTGTCGGTTTGAGCTTGAAAACATACTCTCCGTAGTTTACGGTGAAGTCTTCGGGAAGTTTGTTGACTGCCCAGTGACCGCCGCCGGAGGAAGAGCGCTGATAGACAGCATCCGCCTTTTTCCACAGACCGGAACGTTTTTCGTCCTTCCATATAACCTGTGGGTCAGGGCGGACAAGAGTATATTTGTCCCACCGTTCCAGCTTCTCTCCGCAGGTGGCATCAAGAACGCAGAAATCGGTCCATTTGTCGGCAATCAGCATCGTCTGAATTCTCCGGATAGTGATAGTCTATACTTTCGCAGTATATGCTATATTATATCATTATTTAAAAGAATAGTCAATGACATAACTATGAGAATATCAACAATTTTTCGAAAAAACCCTTTATTTCTTCTTAAATCGACACGGCCCGGTAACCGGCAAATAACAGACCGTCCGTTCTCATAAGAAAACGGACGGCAGGCTTATTCATTTATCAGTCTTCAAAAGCGTCTTTTCTGGAGAGGTTCACTCTTCCCTGATTGTCGGTACCCAGGAACTTGACCTTAATCTCATCGCCGACACTCACAACGTCTTCGACCTTCTCAACACGTTTGTTGTCAAGCTTGGAGATGTGCACGAGTCCTTCTTTTCCGGGAACATATTCCACAAAGCATCCGATGGGAATTATCTTGGTTACCTTACCCTTGAACACCATTCCGGGCTCAGCGCCGTCGACAATGGTCTTGATGATGGACTTGGCAGCATCTCCGCATTCCTGTGCGGTGTAGGAGATGTATACATGGCCATCGTCTTCTATCTCGATCTTTGCGCCGGTTTCGGCAGTGATGCGCTGGATCACCTTTCCGCCGGTACCGATGACCTCACGGATCTTATCGGTGGGAATGGTTATCGTCATGATTTTGGGCGCATACTTGGAAAGCTCCGGACGGGGTGCGGGAATAGCCTTGAGAATAACGTCATTGAGTATCTGCATTCTGCCTTTTCTTGTCTGCTCAAAGGCTTTTTCAATAATATCGTAGGTAAGACCGTCAACCTTGATATCCATCTGGATGGAGGTTATACCGATCTCGGTTCCGGCGACTTTGAAGTCCATATCACCGAAGAAGTCCTCAAGTCCCTGAATGTCTACCATGGTCAGCCAACGGTCGGCATCCGTGATAAGACCGCAGCTTATACCGGCAACGGGTCTCTTGATCGGAACGCCGGCATCCATAAGGGCAAGCGTACTGCCGCAGACGGAACCCTGAGAGGTAGAACCGTTGGAGGACAGAACCTCGGAAACAAGTCTTATCGCATAGGGGAACTCATCAACGGAGGGCAGGACCGGAACGAGGGAGCGCTCCGCAAGGGCGCCGTGACCTATCTCACGTCTTCCGGGGCTTCTTACGGATTTCGCCTCACCCACGGAATAACCGGGCATATTGTAGTGATGCATATAACGTTTGGTCTCTTCGTCGTCGATACCGTCGAGGAGTTGGGCATCCGCAAGCATACCGAGGGTAGCAACGGTAAGAACCTGGGTCTGACCTCTGCTGAACAGACCGGAGCCGTGAACTCTGGGAAGCAGTCCCACTTCCGCATGGAGGGGACGAATCTCTTCAAGGCTTCTGCCGTCGACACGTTTATGCTCGTCTATGAGCATTTTTCTGACAACGTATTTCTGAGTCTTGTATATTGCCTCCGCAATGAAAGCGGCGCTGTCGGGATATTTCTCGGCAAAGTGATTGTTGACATCCTCGGAAACGACGGACATGCAGGCATCACGCTCGTCCTTGTCATCGTGGCAAAGGGCGGCACGTACGGCATCCTTGCAGTACGCCTTAATATCTTCATACATTTCGTCCGGAACAGTTGCGCTGGGATAGGTAAACTTCGGCTTGCCCACCTCGGACTTGATCATCTCAATGAACTTGACGATCTCTTTGATAGTCTGATGAGCAAATATGATACCCTTCAGCATAACGTCTTCGGGGATCTCGTTGGCACCGGCTTCGATCATAACGATCTTCTTTTCGGTAGCGGCAACGGTAACGGACATTTGATTCTTTTCTTTCTGAGCCTCGGTGGGGTTGATCACATATTCACCGTCAACATAGCCCAGGCTTACACCGCCGATGGGTCCGTTCCAGGGGATGTCCGAAATGGATATTGCAACGGAAGCACCGATCATACCGGTGATCTCAGGGGAACAGTCGGGGTCAACGGACATAACACAAAGACCGACAACAACATCGTTTCTCATATCCTTGGGGAACAGAGGACGGATGGGTCTGTCTATAACACGGGAGGAAAGGATCGCCTTTTCGGAAGGTCTTCCCTCTCTCTTCAGAAAACTTCCGGGGATCTTTCCCACGGAATACAGTTTTTCCTCAAAGTCAACGGCAAGGGGGAAGAAATCAACGCCGTCACGGGGCTTTTCGGAGGCGGTAGCAGTGGCAAGAACAGAGGTCTCGCCGTATCTTACCATGCACGCACCGTTGGCAAGCCCGGCGAATTTTCCGACTTCCACAACAAGAGGACGTCCGGCAAGTGTGGTTTCAAATTTTCTGTAATGTTCGTAAATGTTCATCTCAATACTCCTTCTGAAGTGTAGTATATCGAAAACATCACGGTTTCGAGCAGTTATACCGAAGCGCAAAAGCTTCACGCACCCGTATAACTGCCTGAAACGAAACCCGTGACGTTTCTGGTCTGAAATGCGGAGTTACCTTGACCGGCGCACCGTATGCCCCGGCCAAGGTAACGATTGAATTTACTTACGTATATTCAATTTTTCGATTATGGCACGATATCTGTTGATATCTTTCTTCGCCAGATAGTTCAGAAGATTTCTTCTCTTACCGACCATCTGCTGAAGACCTCTGCGGGAATGGAAGTCCTTCTTGTTGGCCTTAAGGTGCTCGGTAAGATTCTTTATGCGTTCGGTAAGGATCGCAATCTGAACCTCCGGAGAACCGGTATCCGTGCCGTGAAGACGGTTTGCTTCGATTATCGCAGTCTTCTGGGTCTGTTCCATATTCGTTCACCTCCGTAGATATAAAATACGCCAGAAACAAAGTACGCGCCGGTGCAGCGTCGCACTGTGCAACGGCAAAGTGTGAAAACACACATTAGCAGTATACCATAAAATGTCCGCTTTGTAAAGAGGAAAACAGAAATTTCTCATTATTTTCAATTATTTTACAAATATCCACTTGACAAAGGGGATTTTTGAGTGTATAATGTTTGTAAAGACATACGACTTTACATAGTTCAGACAGGAGGGCAACATGCCGAACATTGACATTTCCTCGGGCGAAGAGCGGGTAAAAATAGGAATCTTGCTCGATATTTACGGCAACATCCTTACTGAGAAACAGCGTCAGGCGATGGATCTGTATTTTCAGCAGGATTTCACCCTTTCCGAGATATCCGAGCAGTTCGGGATAACACGTCAGGCGGTAAGAGACAGCCTTGTGCGTGCGGAAACGACCCTGTTTGACATAGAACACAGGCTCGGACTTATGGAACGCATAACAAAGATGCGTCAGGCAGCGATAAAATCCTACGAGGACGCTTCCTTTATAAAAGATTATGCAAAGAGGAAGTTCCTGCCCACGGAGATAATAGAAAGAGCCGCGAGAATAGAAAGACTGTCCGCCGAAACAATCGGGGACGACAGCGAAGAGTGATCTTTTAAGGAGCATGTACCGTAAATGGCTTTTGAAAGTCTTTCCGATAAATTAGGAGCAATTTTCAAAAAACTCAGATCCCACGGAAAACTGACCGACGCCGACGTAAAGGAAGTAATGAGGGAAATAAGACTCGCCCTTCTGTCCGCCGACGTAAACTATACCGTGGTCAAAGATTTCTGCGCAAAGGTCTCCGAGCGGGCGACCGGAGCGGAGGTAATGCAAAGTCTTACCCCTGCACAGCAGGTTATCAAAATAGTTAACCAGGAACTGACTGAATTCATGGGCGGAGAAAACGACAAACTCCGTTTTTCCTCCCATCCCCCTACCGTGATGATGCTTTGCGGCCTTCAGGGTGCCGGCAAAACCACCCACTGCGCAAAGATCGCACTGTTCCTGAAAAACTCCGAGCACCGTCCGCTGCTTGTGGCATGCGACATATACCGTCCCGCCGCAATACTGCAACTTCAGACCCTCGGAAGCAAGATCGGAGTTCCGGTGTTCACTCAACCGGAGGGCACAAAGCCCGTTGATATAGCGAAACGCGCGGTAAGCTACGCAAAAGACCACGGCAATGACGTGGTGTTGCTGGATACCGCGGGCCGACTTCACATTGACGAAGAGCTCATGGAGGAGCTTCGGCAGATCAAAGCCGCTGTAACACCGAAGGAGATTCTTCTGACAGTGGACTCCATGACCGGTCAGGATGCGGTGAATGTAGCGAAAAGCTTCAACGATCTGCTGGACATCACCGGAGTCATACTTACAAAAACCGACGGCGACACCCGGGGCGGCGCGGCACTGTCCGTGAAATACACCACCGGGAAACCGATTAAATTCGCCGGTACGGGTGAAAAAATGGGCGATCTTGAGCCCTTCCACCCCGACCGCATGGCTTCCCGTATTCTCGGAATGGGCGATATGCTTACGCTGATAGAAAAAGCGGAGCAGGCGTTCGACGAGAAAAAAGCGGCGGAGCTAGAGAAAAAAATGCTCAAAAACAAGTTCGATATGAATGATTTTCTCGATTCACTGAATCAGATGCGGAATATCGGACCTCTGGAAAATATACTCAAGATGATGCCCGGCGCGGCGAAGCTTCCGAAGGACATTTCCGTCGATGAGAAGCAAATAAAACGCACCGAAGCAATCATACTTTCGATGACAAAGCGGGAAAGGTCAAACCCGGCGATCATAAACCCATCCCGCAAACGCCGTATCGCCGCCGGAAGCGGTACGAAAGTGGAAGACGTGAACAGACTTCTGAAAAGCTTTGACCAGATGAAGGTCATGATGAAACGTATGAACAATCCCGCCTTCCGCCGCAAATTCATGTAGCGTCCCGATTATTAACATAGAGACGAATCATTTCAAGTGAGGTGAAAAACAATGGCAGTAAAGATCAGACTTCGCAGAATCGGCGCAAAGAAGAACCCCTTCTACCGCATAGTAGTCGCTGACTCCCGTTTCCCCAGAGACGGCAGATTCATCGAGGAACTCGGTACTTACGATCCTCAGACGGAGCCCTCTTCCGTGAAGATCGACGCTGAGAAAACCGCTCAGTGGATCAAGAACGGCGCACAGCCTACCGACACCGTAAGAGCTATTTTGAAGAAGAACGGCATCCTGTAAGGATCAGCTGTTATTACCGTAAGGCTTTTGCTGAAAAAGCCTTACGGCAATATGGTGTCATGACGCAGAAAGAGAAAGGACATCACCCAAATGGAAGAACTCATAGCTTATATTGTCAAGCATCTTGTAGCCCATCCGGATCAGGTCAGCGTAGAACGCGGTGGAATGAGAGACGACTGCGTAGTATATAACCTCAAGGTCGCTGAAGAAGACAAGGGCTACGTCATAGGTAAACAGGGACGTGTGGCAAAGGCTCTCCGCCATGTGGTAAAGGCCGCAGCGTCCAAAAAAGGCGAAAAGATAAATATTGACATCCTGTAACAATATGGAACTTATTCAAACCGGTAAAATAGTTAACACGCACGGAATAAAAGGCGAGGTAAAGATCGAACCGTGGGCGGACAGTCCCGAGGTTCTCACAAAACTGACATCCCTCTGGATAAACGGAACAGAGTACGGAATAATTCAGGCGAGAGTTCACGGCAGCTGCGTCCTTGCAAAGCTCAGGGGTGTTGACAGCATGGATGATGCGGAAAAGCTCAAAGGAAAAACTGTTTCGGCGGACAGAAAGGAATTCACTCTGGACGAGGGTTCTTATTTTGTCGCAGATCTGGAAGGGCTCAGAGTGACCGATGCCGACAGCGGCGAGGTATACGGAGTACTTGCGGAGGTGATACAGTACCCCGCGGGAAACGACGTGTATAAAATCGTCACCGACGGAAAAAAAGAGCTTTATGTCCCCGCGATCAGAGACTGTATTATCGGTGTTGATATTGAAAAAGGCGAAATGAAAATCAGACCCCTTCCCGGACTTTTTGACTGACAATGAGATTTGATATTATGACGCTCTTTCCGGGCGAAGTGGACGCTTTTCTGAGCGCCAGCATCATCGGAAGAGCAAGAAAAAACGGATATATTCAGGTGCATTGCCATGATATCCGGGCTTACACGAAAGATAAGCATAACCGGGTAGATGACTACCCATACGGCGGAGGCAAGGGAATGCTTATGCAGCCTCAGCCCGTTTTCGACTGCTTTGCAGATATAAAGCAGCAGGTACCCGATACTTACCTTGTATACCTTTCCCCAAAGGGGAAAAGATTTACTCAGACCTGCGCAAAAAGGCTTCTCAAAAAGGAAAACATAACCCTGCTGTGCGGTCACTATGAGGGAATAGATCAGCGCATAATCGACACTATCGTGGACGAAGAGATATCCGTAGGAGATTACGTTCTGACCGGCGGAGAGTTGCCGGCAATGATAGTTGTGGACTGTGTGGCGAGAATGGTCGACGGAGTTCTGGCTGATCCGTCCTGCTTTGAGGACGAAAGTTTCTTCAACGGATTACTGGAATATCCACAATACACCCGTCCCCCGGTGTATGAAGGAATGGCGGTGCCTGAGGTACTGCAGAACGGGGATCATGCGAAGATCGCAAAATGGAGACTGGAAAAGTCTCTTGAAATAACGGCTCTGCGCCGCAGGGATCTTTATACGAGGTACATGCGGAAAATGCAGAAAAAAAACCAGGACAAAAAAAATCGAAAATAACGGATTTTCCCCGCTTCTGCAACGAAGACAACAGCATAGCCCTGAGGCACGGCGTCTCTGAGGACGTTTCTTTGCAGAGCGGGATTTTTATAGCAAAAAAAGATGCATGCCAAGGAGGTTTCCCCAATAATGAACCAGATAAACTATTACGTTTCCACAAAAGGAAACGATGCCAACGACGGCTCCTTGCAGAAGCCCTTCCGGACCCTTGCCAGGGCTCAGCAGGCAGTGAGAGAAACGCCTAAGACCGCTCCCATAACAGTAAACATCCGGGGGGGTGAGTATAAAATCAGAAAGCCCCTGAAATTTGATGAAAGGGACTCCGGAACACCCGAATTTCCCGTTACATACAGGGGATATAAAAACGAGCGCCCCTTCTTTAACGGCGGAAAAAAGATCCCCGCAGGAAGAATAAGCAAGGTTACGGACAACGCTGTTCTTGACCGTATCATAGATAAATTCGCGGCGTCAAAACTCATGAAAATAGACCTTAACGGACTTATCGAACGTTATACCCCGGTCATGGCGGAAAACTCCTGGGCGCAGGAACCCATGGAAATATACGTCAACGGTGTTTGCCTGGGGCAGTCCCGCTGGCCCAATGACGTGGAGGGTGAGGCTTATCTTCTCAGCACCCGCACGGAGAACGACAAGCATCATCAGGACCGTATGCCCTTCGCCTTCAACTATGCCGACGACACCGACCATGCCGCAAAATACTGGGACGAAAGAACCCTGAAGGATATGTATATTTACGGTTTTCTCTGTGCCGACTGGACGGACGGAGTGTACCGTGTCGCGGATATGGATTTCAAAAACAAATATGTGGTCGCGGGCAACGGCTCAGACTGGAATATCCTGGGCGGACACCGTTTTTATTTCTTCAATATCCTGGAGGAAATAGACCTGCCCGGCGAAAGCTATATTGACAGACACAACAAAACCGTATACTTCTACCCTCCCTGTGACATGAAAGGCGCCGACGTATACCTTTCAACCTTCTACGACACGTTCCTTGAGTTTGAAGGAACGTCGGATGTCGTACTCAAGAACCTTGAAATTGCCTATACCAGACAGACACCCGTAAAGGGCAGAAACGTAAACCGCATAGTAATTGACAACGTAAATATCTGCCATACCTCCGAAACCGCGGTCATGATGGAGGGCATGAACTGCACTGTAAGAAACTGCCATATGTTTGATACCGCCACGGGAATAATAACTCTTGACGGCGGCGACAGACGGAACCTCGTCCACGCAAATCATCTGGTGGAAAACAACAGACTGCACAGCATGGCAAGAAACACTAAGGTATATGCCGACGCGATAGGTTTCAGCGGGTGCGGTATGACCATAAGGAACAACAAGCTTTACGACTCCGCTCACCTGATAGTCGGAATAAACCGCGGCAACGACGTGGATATAGAATACAACGAAATATATAATGCCGTCCGGGAATCATCGGATATGGGGGCAGTATATTACGGAAGAGACGTTATGAGCATGGGCATAAATTTCCGTTATAACTACTTCCATAACATCGGAAACACATACGGAGGAGCGGGACAGCAGTCTATCTTCGTGGATGACGGCTCGGCGGCGCCCTATGTCTACGGAAACATTTTCTACAAGGGTGCACTCACGGAAGAAAGAGGCGGCAAGATTACCGACGCCTTTGCGGTAAAAACCAACGGCGGACAGTACGGTGTGTACAAAAACAACATATTTGTGGACGTTCCCTGCGCACTGCGTTTCCAGACCTGGAAATGGATGTACGGAACGGACGGAAAATACTTTGAATGGCCCGGACAGAAACAGGGCGGCTGGTGGCAGTGGGTCGCCGGAGACGGGACCTGGAAGGAAATAACCCAGAAACTTAACCTCTGGGATCCCAAGTGGGTCGAAAGGTACAAAGATACCCAGTGGGCTCCGATATTCTCAATGTTCAGCGAAGAACTCAGAGAGGAATGGAAGGCTCTCAAAGCCGACCCCTCAAAATCAAGAGAATATGAAGAATTCCTGGATAAACATGCCCCGGAAGCCTCAAATCTCTGTGAAGAGAACGTCGCTATAAAGACTCTTGCATTTACAGAAGGTCAGCCCTACACCGGAAATGCAAGCGGAGACAGAAATTACAGCTCCCCCTCTCATATTCTCCCCTCCGGCAGGTCCATGTTTGTGGAATACGGAAAAGACTTCAGACTCACTGAAGAAGGCCTTGCAGAAGTCCGCAAAACTGCCCCCGATTTTGAGAACATTCCCACTGATCTCATCGGACTGAAGCCCTTTACCGATGACGAGGGAAACACCGTGTTCGTGGGAGGACTGGAGCCCTATGCAGAGGGACTGAGAATAAAAAGAAGCAGGACCTATTCCGCGAACTACAGGTACGTTTCTCCCTCCGGAGTGAAAGAGGGTGCCTCAAGCTTCCTGTGGTACGTTTCGGACAGCAAAAACGGAGAATACAGACCGTTGAACAACAGAAGAGACCGTGAAATTCCCATAACCGAGGACCTCAGAGGAAAATATCTGAAGGTTGCGGTAAAGGTAAGAGACCGTAATATGATATATTCCGACGACATCTTCTCCGCACCCGTAAAGGTACTGTAACAAATAAAGGCAGACCGCCGGGCGGTCTGCCTTTTTTCGGACAAAAAGATAAAGAAAGGACTTTTCCGAACATGACTTATCAGGAACAGAAGCAACGCAGCGATGAAGGAAGGCTTTTTCTTCCCGCCGACGAAAGAATAATACAGGAACAGAACAAAGCCGTCAGGGATCTCTGGCAGCTTAATCAGATACCGCCGTTTGAACAGGAAAAACGGGAAGAAATGTATAAAAAAGTTTTTGCCCGTATAGGTGAAGGGGCGAGGCTGGAATCCCCCGTCCATGCGAACTGGGGCGGAAAAAACGTTTATATAGGAAAAAATTTTTATTCCAACTTCAACCTCACCCTGGTGGATGACGGAAAAATATTTATTGGGGACAACTGCATGTTTGCCCCGAACGTGACCATAGCCACGGCAGGTCATCCCGTAGATCCGGACCTGCGCCGGCAGGGACTTCAGTACAACGCCGACGTTCATATCGGCGATAACGTGTGGCTGGGAGCCGGAGTTCTTGTAATGCCAGGTGTAACCATAGGAAGCAATACGGTAATAGGCGCCGGCAGCGTTGTGACCAGAGATATCCCCTCCGGAGTGGTTGCCGTGGGAAATCCGTGCCGAGTTCTCAGGCAGGTGGGACAACGGGACAAAGAATACTACTTCAAAGACCGTAAAGTGGATCTGTAAGCCCTTTTCGTTGAGCCTGAACCCGAACGGGAGAAGTTTCCCGGAGCGGGACACTGATACCGTAAGAAAGAAATGAGGATAAGTCTGTGAAAGCTTTCTATATAGCTCCGTACGGATGCGACAACGCCGACGGGACGATTGAAAATCCCTTTGCGACAATAGACCGAGCCAGGGCTGAGGTCAGAAAAGCTGACAAGTCCGAACCCATTACAGTATATATAAGAGGCGGAGAATATAACATTACCGCACCGGTTTACTTCACCTCAGAGGACTCCGGGACAGAAATCTGTCCTGTAACTTACGAGGCATACGGAAATGAAGATCCTGTGTTTTCGGGAGGACTCAGAATTCCGAAAAACAAGGTAAAAAAAGCGGAAAACCGAGAAATCGTGGAAAGGGTCATAGACCCCTTTGCCGCATCAAAGCTTATGCAGGCGGATCTTTCGGATCTCGGTGAAGATATTCCGAACCCGGTGGATGAACAAAGAGGTTTGAGACACACCCCGATCGAAGTTTATGTAAACGGAAAAGCCTTGACACAATCCCGTTGGCCCAATGACGAACCGGGCCACGCTTATCTGCGTACAAGACAAACCTGGGTGGACCTTGACCACTGGGGAGAGAAGCCGTTTACGTTCACATACATAGACAGAACCGACCACGCCCGCAGATTCTGGGACAAGGTCGATGTAAGTCAGCTGTGCTTCTGCGGCTTTATGGGCAACGATTGGTCGGACGGATCCTACCGTATATCCTCTTTCGATTTCAGAGAGAAAAAAGTTACCTCCACCTGCGGCTCCGCATACCCTGCCCGGGGCAATTGCCGGTTCTACTTTTTCAATCTTCCCGAAGAAATAGACGTTCCGGGAGAAAGCTACATTGAACGTGAAGCAAAAATGATCTACTTCTATCCGCCCTGTGACATGGAAAACGCTGAGGTCATTTTGCCGAAATACAACGATGTTTTTCTATCCTTTGAGGATGTCTCGAACGTAACTTTCCGGAATATAAGCATAGTCTATACCCGCCCAGCACCGATAAGAGGCAGAAATCTGAAAAACTTCACTCTTGACGGAGTGAACATCGGGCACACGTCCCAGGCTGCGGCGGGTCTTGAGGGAAGCAGTATTACTGTCAGAAACTGTCACTTCTACGACACTGCGTCGGGAATGCTTCACGTCAGAGGCGGCGACAGAAAAGAGCTTGTCCCTGCAAATAACAGGATAATGAACAACAGACTGCACAGTATGTGCCGCAATGTGCGGACATATCGTCCGGCGCTGAGCGTTTCCGGAATGGGGTTTGATGTGGAAAACAACGAAATATACGACTCCCCTCACCTTATTATTGAGTGCGCAAACTCCAACGACATACGCTTCCGTTACAACGAAATACACCATGCCGTTGCTGACTCCTCCGATATGGGCGCAATATACTGGGGAAGGAACTGGTCGACCTTCGGCATAGAAATATGCTACAATTACTTCCACCACAACTACAATACCTACGGAGGTGTGGGACAGCAGTCCGTATTTGTGGACGACGGTTCGGCGGGACCGTACATGTTCGGTAACATCTTTTACAGAGGTTCTCTCCCGGAAAGCCTTGGAGGCACGGAAAGGGACAGTTTTGCCGTGAAGGAAAACGGAGGTCAGTACGGAGTTTTCAGAAATAATATGTTCATCGACTCCCCCATGGCTCTGCGCTTCCAGACCTGGAAATGGATGTTCGGCACCGACGGGGCATACTTTGAATGGCCGGGCCAGCGTCAGGGCGGATGGTGGCAATGGGCGGCAAGCGACGGGGAATGGAAAAAAGTGACCCGGGATGTGGACATTTTCGGAAGGAAGTGGCGGGAGCATTACCGGGGAACACAATGGGAGCCCATCCCCGATCTTTTCAGTGAAGAACTCCGTCGGGAATGGAAAAGCCTGCGGACACCGGAAACATCAAAGGAATATGAAGCCTTCCTGGATGCCCACGCTCCGGAATGTACAAATCTGGTGGAGGGAAACGTCAATATAGGCATCAAAACCGATAATAACGGCCAGACGTACACCGGAAATGCCCGTGGAACGGAAAATTTCCGGGCACAGACAGATATCTTGCCCTCCGGAGAATCCATGTTCCGGGACTACGGCAGGGACTTCACCCTTACACCGCAGGGACTTGACCACATCCGTAAGACATTGCCCGGATTCGAGAATATTCACACGGAAAAAATAGGACTTATGCCGTATCTGCGCAACGGTGTTTCCCGTGAGGTGGGAGGAAAAGCTCCGACAGCGGAAAAACTGAGGATAAAAAGAGGCGGCAGATTCCGCCGGAGTGAAGTCATACGGGCGGAGTACAGATATTTTTCACCTGAAGGCACGGATGCCGGTCCGGCAGAGTTTATCTGGGAAAAATCCGAAAAAAGAAACGGTGAATACCGCACGATTTGGGGTAAAAAGGATGCGGAAGTCGTTATAAACGGCGCCATCAGGGGCAAATATGTCCGTTTCGGGGTCCGGGTCTACGACAAAAACAGACTTTACTCGGAAATCGTTTATTCCGCACCGATAAAGATCTGAATGCCGCTCATTTTTCCGTATTGTCACGGCAAAAGATCAAGCCGGAAAACGATAAAGCAAGAGCTGCCCTGAGGCAGCTCTTACTTTATTCCAGTTTTTATACGGGAAAAACGACGACAAGAAGCATTTTGAAACGTTCTTTTCCGAATACCGCGTGGGGATGGCCGGCAGGCATCACTATACTCTGTCCCGGGTGGAGGTCATGTTCTATCCCGTCAATTGTTATTCTTCACACCCCGTCAAGGCAGGTCACAAAAGCGTCTCCGCCAGAGGCATGGGTGCTGATCTCCTCGTTTTTATCAAAGGAAAACAGGGTTATGCTGACCGCTCCGTTCTGGGCAAGGGTCTTGCTTACGACCTGCCCTTCCTGATATGCGATCTCGTCTTTCAGGGTAAGGACTTCCGCCTTGGAAATGTTCTTATAGGTCCGTTCATGATGATTTTCTCCTGATTATTTTAAATTTTCTGAGCAAAGATTCAGATCAGTTGCTGTTCGTTTATCATCAGTTTGAATTGCAATCCCAGTTTTTCCGCCGCTTTGCGGCAAAGTATCATACGGTTAAGGAATATTTCAAAATAGTCCATTACAGAGCCCATATGGGTATCTACCGTAAGTTTCAGTTTTATCAGCGTATGGGCTTCATTTATTTTCAGTTCCGACCGGGTAACGGAATAATTGACCCTGTCGTGAATATCAAAGGTAGTCGTGTCGGTATTTCTGACTCTGCTCCGGCGAACGTCGGACTTATCCGCGAGTATAAGCGCCGCCGCAAGAGGACTCACCGGAACGCCTGTCCCCTCGTCGTGATTACCTATCGCAGAGGTTATCATCGCAATATCCTCTGGGGCAAAACCCATTTTATCGAGAAGCCGGAAAGCCATAACTGCCCCGCTCTGGCTGTGTTCCACCCGATTCACCAGGTTTCCGATATCGTGCAGATATCCGGCAATTTTAGCCATTTCCACCATATGAGCAGGATATCCCATAGTTTGCAGAATATACCCGGCCTTTTCAGCCACAAGGGTGACATGCGCGAAACTGTGTTCTGTATACCCCAGGCTTATAAGGGAGGCATCTGCCGCAGAAATGTATGTTTTTATTGCCTCATCGTTTTTCAGCTGTTCATAAGTTACGCCGCAGAATACTTCTTCTTTTTCCATACTCAAGCTCTTTTCTCCGAATTATATATTGATTATACCGCCGTTTTGTAACGTATAAAACCTCAATTCCGTAAAACTCCGGTTAAATCAGGTTTCAGGACTGTTTTTGCTTTCACGTTCGCAGACCGCATCAAAGATAACAGAAGTCAGCAGACCGGATAAAAGCACTATCACTATATCGGCGGGAGACAAAACTATCAGTGGCAGTCCGCTGAAAAAGAATCCCGAGCCGAAACGGTAGAGATTACCGCTGAGCAGAATCAGTTCCCCTGCGTACATCAGTCCTGTTACCGCACTTGCGACTATTCCGGGAAGGACAACGGATAAAAACTTATTCTTTTCCAGTGTGAAAGAGCCAGCATAAATACCGACTGTCATACCGAGAACAATAAAGAAAACCGCCATAAGAACCGCCGATACTGCGCTGACGGTAACGTCACCGGTACGGTAAAATGCGGTAAAGCAGGCCCAGACACACATCGAGACAAATACAACACTTGAAACAGACTGCAACACAAGCGGCTTCAGACGTTTTTTATTTCCGCTCAGTATCAGGTCTCCGAAGCCGTAAAAGCAGTTGAGCAGAGAAAGTATGATGACTATGGATATAAGATAAAAATGAAGCTTGAACGCCGGGCTGTATTCTCCTATAAGAACATCCACGGGCTTCCACGTCCGGGTCTCGAATATCTCGGGAGAAACATAACACATATACATCTGCCAGCTTTCAAGGCTGGACTGTACATAAGAAGTCACTATAACCTTGCTTTCAAGCAACAGTTCGGAGGTAAAAAACATTGCCGAAGAAATAACGGATGCCACGGGCAAAGCAAGTTTTCCCGCATACCGGACAAGCAGAGGCAAAAGAACGACTCCGGCAAGCAGAGCCAGGCAGATCGGTGTATACGGAATTATGTATTTCGGATAATCCTCCGCAAGTACTGTCCCGTTGCGGATCATATCGGAAACTACTCTTATTCCCATATACAGGGGATAAAAAGACGCGACAAGAACACCCATCAAGGACAGGATCCAGTATCTTCGGAAGCACTTGTTTCTCATTTCTGCTCCTTTCCGCCGTTGCACAACAGCAAAAAAACCGGTTGGGAAAACATTTCCGATTAAATGATAACATAATCCCCGTTTTTTTTCAACAGTTGTTTCCGGTTTATGTTATCTTGTAAAAGAAATTTCACAATATCTTAACGGTTAAACAGAAAAAGCAAAGAAGCCATCGCGCAGAAACATACAGCGATGGCTTTTTCATGCAATTATGATCCGTATTTTTCAGACGCAGCACGAATTCGGGTTTTCAGAACTCCCGGATCTTTTATTCCTTACCGCTGAAAACCTTCATGGCATGAAGCGCGTTTTCCTTCATGGCTTTTGTGGCGGTGACGGCAATATCGTGGAAATAAGTCTTGTCCGAGCTTTCCGCAACCGCATTTCCTCCGGCTTTTGCCATATAGGTGTAGTAATTTATCTTCCTTATCCCCCGGGCAATGACGTTCCGGTAATCCTCATCGGAAATGCCGCTGCCGCCATGCATGACAAGGGGAATGTCAACAAGACTGTCCACTTTTTCGAGGCGGGGAAGGTCGAGTTTCGGTTGTTTGAGATATATTCCGTGTACCGTACCGAAAGCACAGGCAAGGGCGTCTATACCGGACTGCTCAACAAAGCTCTTTGCCGCCTCAGGGTTGGTATACAGATTATCAGGATCATCCGGGGCCTTATCCCTGATGCCCATGCTTCCCATTTCAGCCTCAACGCTCGCCCCGTATCCTTCAGCCATTTCCACAGCCGCACAGGTATTGGCAAGATTTATGTCATAGGGCAGATTCGAGCCATCGTACATGATAGAGGTAAAACCGAGATCGAGGGCTTTTTTCAGATAATAAAGATCCGTACCGTGATCAAGGTGCACAGACACCGGGACCTTTGCCCTTTCAGCCATCATCAGCATTACCCTTCCGATCACGTCAAGTTTGCACAGTCCCATTTCTTCATGTACCTGGGCATGCATTATCACTACGGGAACATCAAGTTCCTCAGCGGCGGCAATGACCGCTTCCACACATTCCAGTCCGGTGGTATTGAAAGAACCGACGGCACATTTTTTTGCCTCGGCTATTTTAAGTATCTGTTTCAGAGTTACAAGCATTTTCAGTCTTCCTTTCCTTTTTCCGCTTCTGCGGAGGTTCAGTTCACATTTTCCAAGGTAACGGTAACGGTCTGTTCCGCAACCTGTCCGGGGGCAAGAAATTTAAGTTTTCCGGACTTTCTCAGGACGTCTCTGCCGTCAGGGGTACAGTTTCCGGGTTCAAGCCCGAGAACATATTCCCCACGCTGCATCAGTTTCCACTGGGTAAAAAAGGGCAGTGCATCCAGATCAAAATCGAGACTGACACGAACGCCGCTTTCAGGGTCGGTCAGACTTACTTTCCCCTCGGAAAGGGTGTGGTAGTAGCACTGTTCTTCAAAATCGGACTGCGGTTCCGTAATCTCAAAGGCAGTGTTAAGTCCCTCTGCCGCACGCCGGTTACGGGGAGCTGTCTGCCGGCTCGGAATACTGAGCTCCGCACAGGGAGAAAGCATCGGGTAGCCGAAATTGAAGTGATAAAGGATCATGTACGGGGTTTGTTTCGCCCCGATATTTTCCACCCGGTCGTGAAGAATTATTCTGCCCGAACCGTCGAGAGGACAGACATATTCCCGGGTCAGGACCAGTTTATCGGCAAAAAGAGCCGCGTCCCGCACGGTAAGGCTTATCCTGATCATGTTTCCGTCATCGGAAAACGAAAGGTTTTCCGCCGGGGTATTTGCGATTGTCCCGTGCAAAGGCAGGGGCTGTCCCTCATCGGTACAGGGAGAACCGACGGCGGTAAGACCACAGGTGGTCATGAATCCGGCAGTGAAGGATTTAAGAAACCCCGCACCAACAGGGTCATAATACTGGGGAGAAACATATCCGCAAGGAGCGAAAAAGCCTATGTTCATACCTCTCCAGCTCAACCTGGATATGTCACCGCAACGGTCGGCGCTTACGGTAAAACTCAACCCCCGACCGTCATCAGCCTGCACAAGGCGCATCCCGTCACCTTTTCCGCCCACAAGACGGTGCAGTTCCACCCGATGAAGCTGGGAAGGATGACCGATATAGTCAGACAGATTCATATTATGCCTCCTTTTTTCTCAGTTCAAGAGTCAACGGGTACATACGCTTGTATTTTTCATACATTTCGTCATAGAAAGCTTTTCTTGCCGGATCGGGAACAAAGGTCTCCCCTTCCCGGGAAAATATATCCGCGGCTTCGGTCAGTGTTTTTACCAAACCCATGGATCTTGCGCAGATCATTATCACGCCGGCTGCCCCCACCTCGGGAACGTCAATTGCGGTAAGAGGAAGTCCCGTTATATCCGCTTTTATCCGGTTCCAGACACGGCTCCTGCCTCCGCCGCCGGTTACAAGTATTCGTGACGGATGAACTCCGCCTTCGGACATCATATCCATATTTATCCGGAACTCATAAGCCACACCCTCCATCAGCGCACGGTAAAGATCGGCTTTTGTGCTCGAAAGGGTCATGCCCCATACAAGGGACTTTGAATCCAGATCCATATAAGGTGTTGCGGCACCCGCAAGATGAGGTAAAAACAGTATGTTTCCGGGGTCTTCACCAACAGACGCGTCCAGAGAGGAGTAGCTCTCACCGGGGGCAAAGCCGTCGCGGAACCATCTCAGTGCAGAGCCTCCGGTATATGAAAAGGCACAGCCGGCGAAAAGTCCGCCCGTATAGGGTAAAAACGATGCCCCCGCGCGCATGCATTTCCGGTTTTCCGGGAGTGCGGACATTATCGGAGTAAAGCACTCCACGCTTCCGCTGCCGTCCACTGCGTCCCCAGCACGGAGAGCTCCCGCACCGATGGCGGCGGCACTCTGATCGTGCATGGTGATGATTATCTTTGTACCGGAAAGTCCGAATCTGTCAGACACCCCGGCAACAGTTCCGTCAGGCACCGGCTCAGACATAAGGGATATATCTATACCGGCATGGGCAAAAAGATCTCTGTCCCAAGTCTTTTTCCGAACGTCAAAGCCCATGGTGCGTGCGGCCGAGGAATAGCTTATAACCCGGCTCCCGGTAAGGAAATATACCACAAAATCGCTCATAAGAAGTATTTTTGAGGTCTTTTCCACGATCTCGGGCTGATGCAGTCTCATCCACATAAGTTTCGGGAGAGTGTACATCGCCGCAGGAGTACAGCAGCAGACACTTTCAACCCTGTCCCGGTCAAAGGTCCGGCTTTCCTCATCCCCCCGGGGATCATCGTACAGCATTGTACGGTTCAGGATCCGGTCATTCTCATCCAGTAAAACAAAGGATTCACCGAAGGAGGTTACCCCAAGGGCTTCAAGGCTCACCGAAACCGAAGAAATAACCTTCTCCACCGCTTTGAGTATCAGTCCTGCGTCCAGAGTATGCGTGCCGCCGGTATGTTCCGCTTCATAGGGCTCGTAATGACTTTCGATATAATTTCCGGAGTCGTCGCAGACGGTGACCTTGCAACCTCCGCTTCCCACATCAAGTCCGCCGAGATACATTTGTCAGTCTCCTCTCAGATCTCTATCATATCGTAGCCCAGATAATACGTAAAGGCTTCACGGAGAATATCCGCCATGTGACCAACGCCAACAGCCGTATGGTGACGGAAACCGCTTCTGCCCAGAGTAATGAGCTTTTTCTGGAGTCCGTCAATGTGCGCAACTCCGCCGCAACCGAAGAATTCAGGCTCGATCTCTTCGCCGGTGAACTCACCTTCCCCCACATAGAAGGTCAGCTTGCCGTCCTCTGTTTTGCAGTTGGAGAAGGTCATGGGGAAAGCGGCTATGCGCCCCTCATTACTGCCCCAGCCACAGCCGGGATTTGCTTTTGCAAACATTTTATGGTCTGTAACAGTGCCCTTCCCGGTCATGAGGGACTGGGCAATCGGTCCGCAGTGGAAAAGTATCACCTTATCCGGATCATTGCCGTAGTTATTGTTCCAGTCAACGCAAGCGGTGGGCTTTTCAGAGGCAAGAGCCATGGATCTCATGTTTATGGCGGAGCAAAGGTCTATTTCGCAGGAGGCAACTATGCCTCTGTCGTTAAGTTCACTGAGCAGTACGCAGGGAGCGACTCCCAGAACGGACTGCATTTCCTCCCAGCAACGCAATGTTATGCAGTCAAGTCTGAAATCGGTTATATACCGGTCAAGTATGACCGAGACCTTTGCAAGAACGGTAAGCTTTTCATCCGGAACCCTGGAAAAATCAGTATATTCGGTAAGTCTTACCCGTTTGACCAGAACTGCCGGATCGTTATCCGGAAGCTGAGACACTTTGTAGAAGAGCTCCGAAAGATCAAAGGTCTCCACCGTGATTCCGTATTTCTGAAGAGTTATTTCATCAAAACGAACGGTCTTGAATTTGGAGGTACGGGCACCTATACAGCCCACGGTAAAACGGCGCATGCCGTTGACCACACGGCAGACAGCGGCAAAATCGTCTAGGTTTCGTCTGAATTCGGGACTTGCAGGACTAACCACATGGGGCTCGAAAACAGTATACGGAATGCCATACTGATGGAAAACGTCCTCTATGCTGAATTTTCCGCAGAAAGAGTCCCGGCGGTGTTCAAAATCCATTTTTCCGATCTCATCGGGATAAGCCTGGATAAGAATGGGTTTACCCGCATCCCGGAGCGCGGCGACAGCCCCGTTTTCATCACTGAAATTGGGCAGGGACATTATAACTCCGTCATACTCGCCTTCATGGGAATGAAGCCACTCGGCATAAGCATACCCCTCATCCCTGGTCTCCACAGCCCCGTATCGGGTCATTTCAGCCGGAGGCATAAGGTATTCATATCCGGCATCGGACACAGCCGCGGAAACTTCGGCACGGGCGGTACCGATAAGAGATGCGGGGAAAAAGCCGCGATTTCCGAAATAGAGTGCGAATTTCATAATAACAAGACCATCCTTCATGTCAAAAATTTCTATCAGGATATTACAGAGGAAAAAAATTTCTTCTGTCCACTTGATTTTAGCATATTTTCCTGTTATAATGATAGATACAAACATACCGTAATCTGTAATTTCGTATCAACGATCCGGAGGACGATTGAGATGGCTTTGAGAATCGACAGAAAAAAACTTACGGAACTGATGAAGGATTTTCACACCCTCAGCGGCATACGGCTGGTGATCTTTGACAGAGAGCTGGAAAAGGTCTGTTCGGTACCGGAGCGGGAATGTGATTTCTGTACACTGATGAAATCCGATCCCGTATCAAAAAAACTCTGCCGTGCCTGCGACGAAAAAGGTTGCAGACAAAGCAGAGAACAGGGCGGATTATACATTTACACCTGCCATGCGGGTCTTACCGAGGCGGTATTTCCTCTCAGGTACGGCGGTGTTACTTTTGGATATATTATGTTCGGACAGCTTATTGACAGCGGGGGAAAAACCACAAAGGAACAGATATCCTCGTACGCTTCCGCCTTTTTCGAAAAAACCGCCCCCGCAGTGGAGAAACTTACAGTGAAGGATCCGGAACAGATACTCGCGGCGGCGAAACTTATGGAAACCTGCGCCTGCTACCTGTGGGTAAGCGAAATGATCAGCGGCGATGACGGCGATCTGGCGTTCCGGATAGCGGATTATATAGACAAAAACCTGGCACAGTCCCTTTCAGTTGACAGTCTGTGCGACTTTTTCCTGATAAGCAGGAGAAAGCTTTATTCCCTGTCCGAAGAACTCTTCGGTATGCCTCCGGCAGCATATATCCGACGACGAAGGATAGAAAAAGCAACTCAACTGCTTTCCTCCGGATATACCGTCTGCGCAGCCTCGGAAGCGGTGGGAATAGCGGATTATAACTATTTTTCAAAGCTGTACCGAAGACAAACGGGAAACCTCCCGGGAAATGTCCGGCGCGGGAAAAACACGGACCGGGACACATAACGCTTATAAGAATCCCCTTTGCGGGTCAGAACGTGACCACGCAAAGGGGATTTTTCTATTCCTCGGGCTGTTCAGTCTCCTGATCTGCCAGGACATCCTCCACATAACAGATAAAATCCATTTCCCGGATTTCACCGTTCCTGATCCTGTGAATATTTCCGTCGGCACAGATAAAAACGGTAAACGGGATCGTCGGAACGTTATACACGTTTTTTCCGCTCTTCCCTATATCAAAATATATCGGAAAGGAGTATCCGTTGTCGGAAATAAACTTTTTTGCCGTTTCCTCGGTCTCACGGATCCCGTCAACAAAGTCAACCATAAGAAAAGTCACTTCGTCGCCGTATCTGGCATACATATTTTCGAAACCGGGCATTTCATCCCTGCAGGATTCACACCAGGACGCCCAGAAGGTCATAACAATGGGTCTGCCGTAAAAATCGGAAAGCTTTACCGGATTTCCCTCCATATCGATAAACGAAAGATCCTTTGCGGGAACCGGATTTTCCCACGTCGGACCCGTAATATCGGAATTCCCCAGAAATGAGATAGTTCCGGTAGACAACTGATAAGCGTCAAATGCGGCCCGCATGTGCCGGTACCCTATGGTTGCGACAGCAATCAGCAATACAAACAGAGCGAATGAAAATCCCAGCCGAGCTATTCTTTTTTTCATAAATTATCTCCATTTTAAAGAGAAGACGGACATTGCCGCATCAAGCAGACCTGCCGCCATAAGAACCCCGACTGCTACCAGAAAAATACCGCAGACAAGGTTTATTATTTTGTAACTCTTTTTTATAAAATCAAATGTTTTGTTAAGTTTCTCTATAAGTACCGCGGAGATCACGAAAGGAATCCCCAGTCCGAGGGAATATGCCATCAGAAGCCAGAAGCCCAGGACTGCAGTTCCGGAGGTTGAAGCAAGTGTAAGCGCTGCCCCGAGAAAAACACCGACGCATGGCGTCAGACTCAGGGAATACGCTATTCCGAAAAGAAACGCGGAAAAGACACAATCAGCCGTCTTGACCGTTTTCACACCTTTTGGTGTAGGTAACCGGATAAGTCCGAGATAGGACAGCCCGAAGAATACTATCAGCAGTCCGGCGATCACCCTTAAAGCTACATGGTATCTGTTCAGGAATGAACCGACAGAGCCGGCAAAAACGCCCATGGCACAGAATATAAGCGTGAACCCCGCGACAAAGGCGACCGCTCGGGCAACAACGTTTTTCTTTTTTATTTCGCCGCCGGCAAAATATGACATATACAATGGAAACATCGGCAGCATGCACGGGGATATAAAAGAAATAAAACCTTCAAGAAATGTTATGATAAATTCCATTTTGCGCTTCTTCCAGTTTTTTCTTTTTTTCCGAATCGGGACGCTTACACCTTTTACGGTTCAGGCACCGTATCGGAAACGTCTAAATTTTATTATAGCACAAAAAACACACAAATGCAACCCCAATCGGTCAGTATTCCGGAGAATCCGTAAAATGTCTCAAAAAAACCGTTACACCAACGTATCCGGCGCAAATGACGCAGAATTATGCCTCAATCACGGGAAATATGTGTAAAAACAGCGTAAAATATTGACAAAGCCGGAACGATGTTTTACAATTGAAATGCAAAGTACGGAAACCTTACGGAAAACGATACGGAAGAAAGGACGGGGTAATATGTACACAAAATATTTTATTACGGGAGCCACGGGATTCCTGGGAAATGCGGTAATACATGAGCTGATGAAGAAAAATGTACCCGTATACGCCATGGTACTGAAAACAGACTCACTCAGGCATACATTGCCCCGGGAGATAAATGTCGTAACGGGTGATGTATGCGACGGAAAGTCCGTTGAAGACTTTTTTACGGAAGCAGACGGAAAATCCTGCGTAATACACTGTGCAGGAATAGTTTCGGTAGCCTCCGAACCCGGAAGAAAAATATACGACGTAAACGTTGCCGGCACAGGACATATAGTGTCACAGTGCATTGCACACAACGTGGGCAAACTGGTATACGTGAGCTCTGTTCACGCAATTCCGGAAAAGCCTGTGGGGCAGATCATGGACGGAAATTGCGTTATAAGCCCGGAACTTGTCAGCGGTCACTACGCAAAAAGCAAGGCGGCAGCCACCGTTCTGGTTCAGGATGCTGTGGCAAAAGGACTCAACGCGAGCATAGTCATGCCATCCGGAATCATAGGCCCGGGAGACACCTGCGGCGGAAGTATCAGCAGTATGCTCAGTCTGCTGCTTTCGGGCAAATTGCCTGCGGCGGTCAGAGGCGGATACGATTTCGTGGATGTACGCGATGTGGCAAAAGCGACAGTCAGCTGTACCGAAAACGGCAAAGCGGGAAAACAGTACGTTTTATCCGGACATTACGCAACAATACGGGACATTCTCGAAACGGCAAAAGAGGCGGCGGGGATAAAGAAGCGTACTTTGTATCTGCCGCTGAAAGCGGCAGAGGCAGTGGCGCCGCTATACGAAAAAATCAGTCTGTTGCGGAAGAGAAAACTGTTTTTTACCCCGTATTCGGTTGCGGTTCTTGCCTCCAACTCCGCCTTCGACAGGAGTGAAGCCCTCCGGGATCTGGATTTTTACCCGAGATCTCTGAAAGAGACCGTTACCGATGCTGTCGTCTGGCTGGGGAAAAAGTCTCTTCCGGGCAGAAACGCAAAGCTACGGAAAAAACGCAGTTCTTCATAAAACGGAGAAGCCGCAACCGGAAATATACCGGGATAGTGTTCATTGAAATAAAGAGGACTTTGCTTCCGCAAAGTCCTCTTCCGTTATATTTTACACAGATTTCAGGATCGTCTCCACAGCATCAGTCCAGTTTTCAACACGGGGAAACTCCGTAATCGCATCACGGTTTGCCCTGCTGTCAAAAAGTATAGCTTTTATCCCCTTTTCCGCCGCCACAGAGCAGTTTCCGGGAATATCGTCCACCAGAACGGAGATGTTTTCCCTGACACATGCCGCGGCTTTATCGAGAGTACATATGAGTTTATCGTATACAATGCCGCCCCGGGAAAGTTCTTCCCCAGTGGTTTTGTACGGATCGGTATAGAAATCGGCAGTACGCCCGGTGATGATGACTATCCTGTGTCCGAGTTCACGGAGTCTTCTGATGCCGGAGGCAGCATCAGGTTTGAACGGCGTATCTGCAACTATCCGGTCATAGTATTTCCTGCAGAAATCAAGTTCCCGGTCCTTCCATTCCTCCGGAAGATTACTGTAGGAAATATTCCGTTTATCCAGGGAATCCCTGTCCTCGCCGAAGAATTCCGCGACAAACGGCATAAAGTATTCAAAAGAATCCGTCAGAGTGTCGTCTATATCCACGGCAATATTCATAAATACACCTTTACCCTTTCGTCGGAATATACTTCTCAAGGCTCGGTTCCTCAGGCAGATGTGGAATCAGTACGTAAAAATAAAAAAACAAAACCGACAGTCTCATCGGAAACTGTCGGTTTCTGGTGGGGGAAGGTGGATTCGGACCACCGAAGTCAGAGACAACAGATTTACAGTCTGCCCCCTTTGGCCACTCGGGAATTCCCCCATATGGAGCTGGTGAACGGAGTCGAACCATCAACCTGCTGATTACAAATCAGCTGCTCTGCCATTGAGCCACACCAGCGTTTGAGTGCCGGTTTCCGGAAGATTTTCTTCCCCATCGCACTTGCCTGTATATTATATCACACCCTTGACGAAAAAGCAATAGGGTAAATTGTAAAATTACTGTAAATTGAAAACTATTTGTGAAGCTGTCGACACTTGACTTTTTGCGTCGGATAGTGTATACTATTATTGTAGAAAGTATGCCTTTCGGAGGCGCTTTATGAACACGGAAAAAGAAGACCGCTTTATACTTGAAGAAGCCTGTCCGGACTGCGGAAACGAATCCGGCAGAACCATTGATATGCAACGGATAACGGACAAGCTGGACCGGTTTTTTGCCAGGGACGATCTGGCCGGAGCGGAAAAACTGCTTCTGTACTGGGAAAATGAATCCCGCACCAACTCTGATGACAGAGGGCTGTTGCAGATACGCAGCGAACAGATCGGCTTTTATCGCCGCACGGGAGAAAAAGACAAGGCTTTGGCGGCGGTGGATGAGGCTCTGTCCCTTATCGGAAAACTGGGGCTTGAAACCACCGTTTCCGGCGCAACGATAATGCTCAATGCCGCAACTACAATGAAAGCTTTCGGTCTTGCAAGGAAAGCCCTCGACTGGTATGCCGCCGCAGGTGAAATATACAGGGAAAATCTTGAACCTGAGGATTTCCGCATGGCGGGATTTTATAACAATCTTGCCACTGCACTTTCCGAACTTGGACTGTACTCCGACGCAAAAAAAAGCTATACAAAGGCGGCAAAGATACTGGAGCAGCGCGGAGACGCCGACGGGGAACTGGCGGTGACATACGTGAACATGGCATATCTGCCGGATTGTGACAGCGAAAAATTCATGAAATCCGCCTGGGCACTTCTTGACAGCGACAAACTGCCACGGGACGGGAATTACGCTTTCATTGCTTCCAAATGCGCTCCCGCTTTCGGTCAATTCGGAATGACCGCTATCCGGGATGAACTGAATAAACGGAAGGAAGAGATATATGCAGGGTCTTGAGCTTTCCGAGAGCTACTACAAAAAAATAGTCGCCCCGATGATACATGAAAAATTCGGCAAATACGAATATCGCATTGCCGTGGGCCTTGTCGGACACGGTTCGGAATGCTTCGGCTATGACGACGAACTGAGCACGGACCACGATTTTGATGCCGGATGCTGTCTCTGGCTGACAAAATCGGATTTTGCGGTATTCGGGCAGGACTTGCAGCGGCAATACGCTTTGCTTCCGCCGGATTATATGGGAATACATACCGTAGCCTTCAGCCGGTTCGGCTCGGAAAGCAAAGGGGTGACCACCGTTGAAAATTTTTACCGGACATATACCGGAAGCGACGGTGCGCCGGAAACGGACATGCAATGGCTGAGTATTCCCTCCCCATACCTTGCCGAAGCTACGAACGGAAAAGTTTTCAGAGACGATCTGGGAGCCTTCACCGCCGTCAGAGAACGTATTCTCACGGGAATGCCCGAAGACGTGCGCCTGAAAAAAATTGCCGCGAGGTGCGCCGTTGCAGCCCAGACCGGACAGTACAACTACATGCGCTGTATGCGCCGCGGGCAGATCGGTGCGGCGAGGTTGGCGCTGGATGAATTTGTCCGTGCGGCGGCTGATCTTGCGTTTCTTCTGGAAAAAAAACATGCGCCGTATTACAAATGGATATTCCGGGCAATGAAGAAACTGTCCCTCACGGATCTGGTGCTGCCCCTTGAATATCTGCTTACAGCCCCGGACGGAGACGGAAAGGCCAAGGCAGAAATAATTGACGGAGTGTGCGAAAAAGTTGCCGAGGAGTTACGCAGACAAAAGCTTTCCGGAGCACAGTCCGGATATCTTGAATCCCACGCGCTTTCCGTAACGGAAAGAATACATTCACCGAAGATAAGAAGCCTGCACCTTATGGAAGGCTGATATATAAAAGAATTCAATGACCGAAAGGAATACATTATGGCAATCACTTACAGCGAAAAGCTCCATACCTTCCAGCTGGACGGAAAATCCTTCAGCTACGTTATAGGCGTATACCCCGAACATATGAATTTTATTCAGCACCTGTATTTCGGCGCGAAAATTCCGGTAGGCGAAAACCTCAGGGACATGAACAATTTCGGCTGGCACGCATCCTTTGAAGCGGAACAGGCGGAAATACTTGAACTTGATCCTCCGGAGCCCTTCTTCACCGATGTTACGGGCTTTGAATATCCCACTCCGGGAACAGGCGACCACCGGGACACCGCACTCTGCATCCGCAACAAGGACGGAAACAGTGTTACGGATATCCGCTACACGGGATACAAGATATACAAAGGCAAAAACCGCCTGACAAATCTTCCTTCCCTCTATGGAACGGAAGAGGACTGTGAAACTCTTGAGCTTTACGCAAAAGATTACTATACCGGCGCGGAAGTTACACTGATATATACTGTTTTTGAGGGTTCCGACGCACTTGTACGCAGTGCGAAGGTCTGTAACGGAGGTAAAGATGCGCTGAAACTCGAAAACTGTGCATCACTGTCCTTCGACCTCAAGACCATGGATTTTGATTTTATACACCTCTGGGGTCAGCATAACCAGGAGCGGAATCTTTCCCGGACTCCCCTTCAGCACGGAACCCAGTCCATTGACAGCAAACGCGGGGCATCCGGACATTACCACAACCCCTTCATTGCCCTGGCAAAACATAACGCAGATGAAAGAAGCGGCGAAGTATACGGCATAAATTTTGTTTACAGCGGCAACTTCAGGATTTCCGCTGAAGTAACCACCCTGGGAACGACCCGTGTCATGGCAGGAATAAATCCCTTTGAATTCAGATGGAATCTTCTGCCCGGCGAAGAGTTTCAGAGCCCGGAATGCGTTGCTGTTTATTCCGACGAGGGGCTTGGCGGAATGAGCCGGACTTTCCACAGACTGTATCTTGACCACCTTATTCCGGAACGCTGGGCTTACACAAAGCGCCCCCTGCTGATCAATTCCTGGGAAGCCGCGACCTTCGATTTCGACACTGAGAAGCTCATTTCCTTCGCGGAAACGGTAAAGGATCTGGGCATAGAGATGCTGGTCATGGACGACGGCTGGTTCGGACACAGAGACAATGACCGTTCCTCCCTCGGCGACTGGTATATCTATGAGGGCAAACTGGATCTGAAAAAGCTGACCGATAAAGTGCACGGAATGGGAATGAAGTTCGGCATATGGTACGAGCCGGAAATGATTAGTCCCAACAGCGACCTGTTCAGGGCTCATCCGGACTGGCACATACATGTTCCGGGAAGACCCGCCTCCCAGGGAAGATATCAGTACGTTCTGGACTTTTCCAGAAAGGATGTCCGTGACAATATATTCGACCAGATGTCCGCTATCCTGGACAACTACGATATAGACTACGTGAAATGGGACTTCAACCGCAACGTGACCGAGGCAGGCTCCGCGTTGCTGGATGCGGACCATGCGGGAGAATTTTTCCACCGCTATATGCTCGGTCTTTATGAATTCCTTGAAAGATTTACCGAGAAATATCCGGACATACTCCTTGAAAGCTGCTCCGGCGGCGGCGGAAGATTCGATGCGGGATGGCTTTGCTATTCTCCCCAGATCTGGACTTCCGACAACACAAATCCCGTCTGCCGTGTAAGAATACAGTACGGAACATCCCTCTGCTACCCGACCTCCGCAATGGGCTCACATGTGTCTCATAAGGACAGAGCCGGAGACTACAAATTCCGCGGAACAGTGGCTATGGCGGGAACCTTCGGCTATGAGATGGATCCGAGAACCTTTACCGAAGAAGAGAGAGAACTCGTCCGTCAGCAGGTCTCCGATTTCCACAAATACTATGATATGATTCATTACGGAGATCTTTACAGACTTATTACCCCCTATGACGGCGACGCAAGCCGCTGTGTCTGGAGTTATGTGTCCAGAGACAAGCGTGAGTGCCTCATGACCGCACTCTGCTACAGACACGGGTTTGAACCGAACTTCCTGGTAAGGATGCAGGGACTTGACGCAACCAAGACCTACTATTGCGAAAAGCTGAATCTGACAGCTTCCGGAGCAAGGCTCATGAACGCCGGAATAAACTTCAACGGAGACCTCACCAGTGAGGGCTGCGCGAAGGAATTCTATTTCAAAGAAGTGAAGTAAATGCAGTTTCTACTGATTTTTGCCTGTACTGCGGCGGCAATCGTCCTGATCTGTTACACACTGCTGAGAGTGTTTTTTTACAGATTCATGGGGCCATGCCACGGTGACATGGAAAAAGATCTGAAAAAATTTGAGGAAAAGCTTTCCGAAACTCCCCTTGCGGATAAAATCCCCGAACTCCGCGAGGGGCGGCTTTGGGTCAGGCAGAAACCTCATGAAGACTTATACCTGACATCCGCGGACGGAGTGCGCCTGCATGCCCGGTTCTATGCTTCGCCGAGCCACACTGACACAACCATAGTACTATGTCATGGGTGGAGAAGCCAGGGCGACCATGACTTCGGCTGTATATGTCCCTGGTATTCCGGGCGGGGTTATAACATACTTATCATAGACCAGCGCGCCCACGGAAAAAGTCAGGGCAGATACATAACGTTCGGTGCGTTTGAAAAGTACGACATAAGGGACTGGTGCAACTTAATGGCATCCCGGGACCCCGACGAAAAAATACTTCTCGGGGGAATCTCAATGGGCTGCGCTTCGGCTTTGCTTGCGGCTCAGCTTCCCGACATGACACCCCGACTCAAGGGCGTCATTGCTGATTGCGGGTATTCAAACGCTTATGACGAGCTTCATTACGTCCTGTCCCCTGCCGATCACCTCTGGCAAAGAATACTTCTGAGGTCAACGGTTGACCTTTGCAGACGCAAGGCGGGATGGGACCCTCATGACGTTGATACCGTAAAAAATATTAACGGCATAAAGGCTTCGGTTCTTTTTATCCACGGGCAAAAGGACAACTTTGTTCCCTGCTCCAGTTCCGAAAAGAATTTTGAAGCATTTCACGGCAAAAAGATATTGCTGACAGTCCCCGGAGCCGGACACGGAATGAGCTGGCTGACGGATGAACCCCGGTGCGAAAAAGTTCTTTCGGAGTTCCTGGATTCAGTTCAGACAGTTGAGGATAAACGATGAAAACAACAAGACCGTATCCGGCATTCACTGTGTCCGGAAAAGCAGAAAAGGCATTGAGAGCGGGGCATCCCTGGGTTTATGCGGAGGAAATTTCGGAAATCGCAGGTGAAGTGACCAACGGAGGAATCGCCGATGTATTCTCATCAAAAGGCTCATATCTGGGGTCCGGACTTATAAGTCTGGAAAGCAAAATAAGGGTAAGGATTCTTTCCCGCAACGCAAACGACCGTTTTGACAAAGAATTCTTTGCGCGGAGAGTCCGCTATGCCATCGATTACCGCCACACGGTAATGGGAAAGGACTTTGACTGCTGTCGGCTGATATTCGGAGAAGCCGACGGACTGCCGGGAGTTACCGTGGATAAGTACGGTGACATTCTTGTAACACAGATACTTTCCTTCGGAATGGAACAGCGCAGAAACGAGCTTTTCACCGTCCTTGCAGAGGAACTGAAAAAAGACGGAGTTCCGGTCCGTGGAATATTTCAGAGGAACGACGTTGCCATACGGAACCTGGAGGGGCTTGACCAGTATAAAGGCTGGTACGGGAACGGGCAGATCCCCCTCGGAACAGAAACAGATATCATAATTACGGAAAACGGCTTAAAATACGCCGTAGATATTGAAAACGGGCAGAAAACGGGGTTTTTCCTGGATCAGAAGTACAATCGCCTTGCGGCGGCGAAAATTGCCGGTGGCAAAAAAGTACTGGACTGCTTTACCCATACCGGATCATTTGCGATGAATGCGGTCCTGGGAGGAGCTTCCCATGTCACAGCGGTGGATGTTTCCCAGTCGGCAATAGATCTTGCCCGGTCCAACGCAAGACTCAACGGAATAGAAGACCGCATGGATTTTGTATGTGCGGATGTGTTCGATCTGCTCCCGGAGCTTTGCCGGGAACATAAAGACTACGACATGATAATCCTTGACCCTCCGGCATTCACAAAGAGCCGCAAAACAGTGGCGGGGGCGGAACGCGGATACAAGGAGATAAATTACCGGGCAATGAAACTTCTGCCCCGGGGCGGTTACCTGGCGACCGCAAGCTGTTCCCACTTTATGCCAAACGATCTTTTCATCAAGATGATCAACTCTGCTGCGGCAGATGCTGACGTTCAGCTGAAGCTTGTGGAACTCCGCAGACAGGCTCCGGATCATCCGACACTTATGTCCGTTCCGGAAACGGATTATCTCAAGTTCTATATTTTCCAGTTGGTATAACCTGAAAAGCCGGGATCACCCGGCTTTTTATTTTGCGGATAACAGTCCCGCCACACAGATCACAGCAGCCCTTTCACCGGGACCCGGTTTTTTCCGCAGAGCTCCCGGCTTTCCCGGGATACCGGGGAGTGTTCCTTCCGGGGATGATCACTAATCCTTCAATTTTAGGAAATACAGGTAAATCTGTAAGGACTTTTTGCATTTTCGACAAAAAACTCTTGAAAATGTTGATATTATCTGCTATAATATACCCAGAGGATGTGAAAATAAGAAGTAAGAATATACGGAACGGAGAAAAGAAATGAATCAGATTCCCGAACTGTTGAGGCCTTCCCTGTCGGAATCGGACATAAAACTGCTCAGAGACAACGATTTTTCAGCCAACGCCAAAGAGTTTCTCTGCCGGATGCAGATATATTCGGCGGGGATAAAAAGAGTTCTTACGAAGCTTGAAATTCTTGATGACGAGTTCCGGGTGCGTTATGACTACAACCCCATACATCATATAGAATCGAGATTAAAACAGCCCCGGAGCATCATAGAGAAACTCAAGCGCAGAGGACTTCCGGTAACGATGAAATCCATGAACGAGAACCTGACGGACATTGCCGGCATCCGCGTTATCTGCAACTACATTGACGATACGGAACGGATCGCCTCGCTTCTGGTCTCCCATAATGACGTGACGCTTGTCTGCCGTAAGGACTATATAGCCAGACCGAAAGAAAACGGCTACAGAAGCCTTCATCTGGTGGTCTCGGTACCGGTATTTCTGGCTTCGGAAACGGTATACGTCCCGGTTGAAGTTCAGATCAGAACCATCGCAATGGATTTTTGGGCAAGCCTTGAGCATAGACTCCGTTACAAGTCCTCAAACAAAGTACCGGCAGATCTGCGTGACCGGCTGAAAGCCTGTGCGGTCGATATCGCAAGACTGGATGAGGAAATGCAATCTATACATAAAAGTCTTCAATGACAGAAAAGGAGAGATTACCCATGAAATTTTTTGAAGACCTCTCGGCAAAGATCACTGACCTGGGACAGACCGCGGTCGATAAAACCAAATCCTTTGCGTCCCGGACAAAACTTTCCGCACAGCTTTCCGGAGAAAAAAGCGCACTGGAAGAACTCTACCGCAGGATAGGCGAAAAGTTCTATGCGGAATCCAGGGAAGGAACGAACGGATCCTTTGAGGAGCTGTTTGAGGCTGTAGGACAGAAGATCGCATATATAGACAGCCTCCAGCGCCAGATAAGAGACCTCAAGGGCGTCAATGTATGTCATAAATGCGGTGCGGAAGTTGATGCTGACGTTAATTTCTGCCCGAAGTGCGGATGCAAAATAGAAAAGCCCGAACCGAAACCCGAACCGGAAAAAGATACGGAAACGGTGGAAACGGTCTGCAAGTCCGCTCCTGAAGCTGAAAAATAAACCTCACTACCGGGAATCCTGAATATAGGCCGAATGTTTAAAACTTCTGGCAAGTGTCAAACCTTGCCAGAAGTTATTTTTTGACGTTTTTATGGCAAAACTATTATTTCAAAGGAATAAATGTTCGACATCTCGAACATTTGTATTGAAATAAAGTATTTTTTGTGATATAATATTGTCAACAAACGGTTCCCATGGAGGAGATATAATGTCCGTAAGTTATGAAAGGCTCTGGCAAAGACTTGCCCAGCTGAAACTGAGGAAAAACGATCTGAGAAAGATTCTGAGCCCGAGTACCATAAGCAAACTCAATCACAACCAAACCGTATCTTTGGATATACTGTGCAAGATATGCCAAAGATTACACTGCGATATAGGTGACGTGGTTCAGTTCAGGGAGTCGTCACCGCTGAAGGCGCTGACCAAAAAAACCGCAGCAAAGAAGGTGACGGAAAGTTGAAAATACTGTTTGCACTCGATCAGTTTTTTGATCCCAACAACGGCTTCACCATTTCCGCCCGACGTTATGCCAAGACCCTTCAGGACAGAGGCAACCAGGTCCGGATAGTGAGCGCGGGGCATCCGTCTCCGGAAGAAAAAGATATGAGCTATGTTATGGACAAGCTTACCGTTCCTTTCTTCGACGGACTTATAACCTCCCAGGGTATGACCTTCGCAAAACCGGATGACGATGTACTTCGCAAAGCCATTTCCTGGGCTGACGTTGTTCATTTCGTATCTCCCTTTGCCCTGTCCCATCACGGAATAATGATATGCAGGGAGCTCGGAGTCCCTTTCACAGGAGCGTTTCATGTTCAGCCGGAAAATATAACCTCCTCAATAAACATGAACCGTGCAAAGGCGGTAAATGACGGTATTTATCACTGGTTCCACCATTATATATACCGGTACTGCGAACATATACACTGTCCCAGCAATTTTATCGCAGAAGAGCTCCGCCAGGCGGGATATACGGAAAAACTGCACGTTATCTCCAACGGTATTGACCCAGATTTCATCGGTCACAGACCTCACCCGGAACAGACGGACGGAACCTTCAATATTCTTTCCGTAGGCAGGTATTCGGTAGAAAAAAGACAGGATGTGACCATACGTGCCGTTGCCCGGTCCAAATACAGGGACAGGATCAGCCTCACCCTGGCGGGTAAGGGACCGAAGGAGAAATATCTCCGGGATTTGGCGAAAAGCCTGTCCGTACCCGTAAAAATGGAATTTTTGCCTAAAGAAAGACTTATACAGGCGATTTCAAGGTGTGACCTGTACGTTCATGCGGCAGACATGGAAATAGAAGCCATGTCCTGTATGGAGGCTTTCGCCTGCGGACGTGTCCCCGTGATCGCGGACAGTGCAAAAAGCGCGACACCTCAGTTTGCACTGGACGAGAGGAGCCTTTTCACTGCCGGAGACAGTGAGGATCTGGCAAAAAAGATCGACTACTGGTACGAAAACACTCAGCAGAGACTGGAAGCGGAACAGAATTATGCCCTGCTGGGAAGTAAATATGATCTCAGAAACTGCGTTGCACAGGCGGAGGAAATGTTCCGGCAGGCGATAGAGGATTTCAACGGACAAAAAACCGACAATAAAAAATGCACCGTTCCCGTAGCGGAAAACGAAACGCTGACGGAAGCGGCGGAGGTCTGAATGTACGAAGAAAAACCACTTGAAACAGAAGAAGAAACCCTTGAAGCGGATGAAAACGGAAGAGTTTTCCATATGTGGGAACCTCTGTCCTTTACCACGCCGCAGGGCTACGATTATCTGCATGACGGAAAGGTTTTCAGAATAGGTACAAACATTTTCCGTTTCATTGTAAAAGGAATACTGACTGTCCTGGACAAGGCCCTGTTCGGCATTGAATACGAGGGAAAAGAGAATATAGACGCTCTTTCAGGCGGAGCGGTGACGGTATGCAACCACATACATCAGATGGACTGCACCTTTGTGGATCATATTCTCGGACTCAGACGGATATATTTTATCACCATAGAAGAAAACTTCCGTATACCGGTAATCCGCCACATAGTTCTGTGGCTGGGCGGAGTCCCGCTTCCGAAATCAATGCACGGAATGAAAGAGCTGTTTGACTCCATGGGGACAGCCCTGCGGCGCGGCGATATCGTGCAGATCTACCCGGAGGGGATAATGTATCCGTACCATAAAGGTCTGCGGCAGTTCCAGAGCGGGGCGTTTCACCTATCCTGTGACAATGATGTTCCCGTCCTCCCCATGGTCATAACACAGCATAAGCCCCGCGGAATTTTCCGTATTTTCAAGAGAAAGCCCACGTTGAAGCTGACCGTATTGCCGGCGATATATCCCGACACGACTCTTCCGAAAAGGCGCCGCGTTGAACAGTTGCAGAAACAGTGCAGAGAAGCCATGGAAAAAAAGCTTTCGGAATAAGCGGAACTTTTTCCGCTTTTTCCCGTCCAACAGATGAATATTGACAGGAAGGGAGAACCCTATGAAAAAGCTTATAGCCGTTTTTCTCGCCTCATTGCAGATCTTTTCCGCAACAGTCCTGTTTTCGGGATGCTCAACAACGAAAGGAAGTACCGATCTGATGAATGGTATAAAACCAGATATGCCCAAAGATGATAAGGAAAATCCCTTGCCGGTGCGACAGCTTTCCGAAGAGGAAAAAGAACAGTATACACGGGCGTGGACGGCTCAGTCGGAGTTTTCGCTGAAACTTTTGCAGGGCTGTATCCGGACTGAGAACAGAAATGTCACGGTAAGCCCTCTATCGGTTTATCTTGCCCTCGCAATGACCGCAAACGGCGCAAAGGGGCAGACCCTTACAGAGATGCTTTCCGCCCTGGGGTACGAAATCCCGGAACAGGAAGCGGAAAAAGTTCTGGAAGAAATGAATGATTCCCTCGGAGTTCTTATTGCCGGATTGCCGAAGGACAAAGAATGCAGTGTCCGGGTTGCTGACTCCATCTGGTTCAAGGACAACGAAGGGCTTCATATCAACGATGAGTTTCTGAAAACAAACGCCCAATATTATGATGCCGGGGTATTCAAATCTGCATTTGACGACAAAACGCTCAGAGATATCAACAACTGGGTGAAGAAAAATACCGACGGAATGATAGACAGAATTCTCGACCGCCTGGATCCACAAACCGTGATGTGCCTGATAAATGCCCTTACTTTTGAGGCTTTATGGTCTACCCCATATGAGAAGTACAGTGTGGCGGATGCGGACTTTACCACCGGGAACGGCGAAAAGAGAACAGTGGAAATGATGTACGGTACGGAATACCGGTATATCGGAAATGACAAAGCCGCAGGATTCATCAAAGACTACAAAGGCGGGAAATATGCTTTTGCGGCACTGCTTCCGGAGGATGGGATCACATTGGATGAATTCGTGAATTCCCTTACAGCGGAGGAGCTTCGGGGAATGCTTTCGGAACCATCCCGGGAAAAAGTTGAAACCGGATTGCCCAAGTTTACCTGTGACTACAGCATTACCCTCAACAGACTGCTTCAGGACATGGGGATGACTCTTGCCTTCGGCGGTGACGCAGATCTGTCCGGAATAGGGATCTCTGACGCGGGGCCCCTTGCGATTTCGGAGGTTCTGCACAAAGCTCATATAGAACTCAGCGAATCCGGAACAAAAGCGGCGGCTGTAACTGCGGTTATAGTGAACCCGACCAGTGCCTTTGACCCGGAACCTCCCAAGAGAGTAATTCTTGACCGTCCGTTCATGTATATGATCTATGATACGGAAACTCTTCTTCCTGTATTCACCGGTACGGTCACGGATATAGGAAAATAATCATAATTAAAAACAGCAAAAAGGTGCAGTTCCGGCTGCACCTTTTCATTTTACACTCCCGCCCCCGAAGTGACACCTCTTATCATCGGGGGAAAATTTCATACGCATTCCAGCAGCGGTCCGAGGTCTATCATATCAACAGGGATACCTCTTGACCGGGCATACATTACGGTATATTCCGTACCGCCGCTGCTTCCGTCCCACAGAGCGATAACGAAATCGGAATTATCCACCATGTACCGGTTCCGCCGCAACATACAGTCATAGGTGTACTCTTCCTGAAGAAGAACAATGCTGTCGCAACGGCGCAGAATGCTTTTATACCTCGCCTGATCCTGCTCAGACCAGCGGGAACACTGCCCCTTACAGGGAACAGCGGCTTCAAGACTTATCTCGGGATACTTTTCCTTCAGTTCAAGAACGGTCTCCGCCGCCCATATATCAGTACCCAGTGCCATTCCGGAAATAAAACGATTTACGGCGGACAGAGTTATCATATCCTTTGTATGCTGATAAAGCGCTTTCCGGAGTTCCTTGTACCGCCAGTCATTTTCATTGAAGCCAAAAGGAAGTTTCTGAGGTCTGTGCCCGGTAAAGCAGCAGGTTCTGACTTTTTGCATAGTTCTCCTCCGTACCGGAGTATTCCTTTCTTCTTTTTCTGTACGGATAGAGTACCATGCAAATGCAACAAAATTGTTATCAAATTATCACTAATTGTGCAACAATCTATCAAATATCACATTTAGTAAACCAAAAATCCATTGTTTTTGACATTAAAAGACACCGCACTCACGTACAGTGTCTTTAACTTGTGATATTTTAAAGAATCTTGTCGAGAAATGTTTTCGCGCGTTCCGTCTTGGGAGAGGCAAAAAATTCCTTGGGAGTGGTATCCTCTATTATTCTGCCCTCGTCAATGAAAAGGAGTCTGCTCGCAACCTCTTTGGCAAAATTCATCTCATGTGTCACGACAACCATCGTCATCCCGTCATCGGCAAGCTGCTTCATGAGATCAAGCACCTCCCCTACCATTTCAGGGTCAAGCGCGGAAGTAGGCTCATCGAAAAGCATAACCGAAGGATTCATCGCAAGAGCCCTGATAATAGCAATACGCTGTTTTTGTCCGCCGGAAAGAGTAGAAGGATATGCGTCAGCCTTATCCTCAAGTCCGATACGGCGCAAAAGGGAAAGCGCCTTTTCCTTAGCCTGCTGTTTTATCTGCTTTTTAACGGAGGGTTTGGCAAATATTCCGCCGGCATTCTTTATCCCCAAATATACGGGGGCAAGCATTATATTCTGTAAAACGGTCTTATTATTGAAAAGATTGAACTGCTGAAAAACCATTCCGATGTGCTCGCGATGCTTGTTTATATCGACCCGCATATCCGCAATATCCACACCGTCAAAATAAATACTCCCGCCGGTGGGATCTTCCATACAGTTCAGGCAACGCAGAAACGTACTTTTTCCCGATCCGGACGGTCCGATGACGACCACTTTCTCGTTTTTGTGTATGACAGTGCTTATATCATTGAGAGCGTTCACGGTTTTCCTGCCGCTTTTGAAGGACTTCATAAGACCCTGAACAACAATAAGGTCATTCTCGCCTATCTCGGGGCGGGCAACTTTGTTTTCCGTCTTTTTCATTTGAAATCCCTCCTTATCTGCGCTCCGTGCGGCGCATATATTTCTCAATCAGTTTAAATATAAGACTTATGACGAGCACGAGAACTATGTATATCAAAGCCATGAATGCGTAAGGCATGATAAACTCATAGTTCCGGACACCGATTTCATTGAAGACCTTGTAGAGATCCACCGCCGCAATAAAGCTGACTACCGAAGTATCCTTTACCAGGGCTATAAATTCGTTGCCCAGGGTGGGAAGGATATTCTTTACGGCCTGAGGCACGACAATTTTGATCATGGTAGAAGTAAAGCTCAGACCGAGTGCCCTTCCGGCCTCCATCTGACCGGGATCAACGGAAAGTATTCCCGCCCGCATTATTTCGGAAACATAGGCACCGCTGTTAAGTCCGAAAACAAGCACACAGGTGCGGAGAGAGCCGATGTTCACTCCCATAAGAGGGAAAATGACGTAATAGGCAAGAATAAGCTGAACAACTATAGGTGTACCCCGGAAGAACCCGACATAACCGGTGCATATTGTGTTCAGTATACGGGGCATGACCTTATATTTGGGCATGACCTTGACCGCGGCAATCACTATACCGATAAGAATACCTATCAGCAGGCCGCTGACAGCTATTATAAGGGTATTTTTCAAACCCTCGCTGAGAACACGCTTATACGCGCCCTCAACGTAAAAAGCCTGCCAGAATTTATTCCAGAGCAAAGAATAATCCATGGGGAAAAGTCCTTTCAAGTCTTAAAGACGAGGCTGCCGTCAGAGACGACAGTCCCGTCTTGTCCGAAGTTGTCTTATTTACCGTTTACCGACTTGGATATTGCCTTTGCGGGAGCGTTGTCGACGACAACGTAGTCGATCTCTCCGTTGATCATAGCGGTAACGGCGAGAGCCGCATAGTCATATGCCATCTTGGTTACGGGGATACCCTTGAAACCGTAGCCGTCGTCACCCTGATCAAGGTCGCCGGTTATGTAAGTCTCACCGGTGGTACCAGCCTGGCAGCCGATCTTATTTGCGGAGGTCAGCTTGTCAAGTATAGCAACAACGTCATCAGCGGTCTTGCAGTTGTCAAAAGTGGTATCATCAGCCCTTACGATAAGCATCTGTGCCGCGTTGTAGTAAGAATCGCTGAAGTCAACAAGAGCCTGACGTTTTGCGGTGACGGTAAGACCTGCCATACCGATATCGCAGATACCGGTCTGAACAGAGGTTACAACAGATTCAAACTTCATATCCTGAATGACGAGCTCTTTGCCCAGATAAGAGGCAAGACCGGCGGCGATCTCAAGGTCTATACCGTAGAACAGACCGGCGCTGTCTACCATCTCGAAGGGCTCAAAGCCGGTGGAGGTGGCAACGACAAGCTGATCCTTGCTTGTGTCAAGAGCCTTGGATTCTACCTTTGTGGGGGTACCGTTGCCGAAGTACTTGTCGCAGATAGCGTCAAATGTTCCGTCTCCCTTGATCTTTGCAAGATACTCGTTTACATTGCTCATAAGTTCCTTATCGGACTTGGAAACGGCGAAAGCATAACTTTCCTGAGACAGTTCGATGTCAACTACCTTAATTTTTGCGGAGCTGACGGAACCGGTGTTGCAGGCGCACAGAAGTACGACCATCATTGCAGCCGCGAGGACTGCTGCCATAATTTTTTTCATGATTACTACCTTCCTTTTCTCGGTTACATTTTTTATATATGAAAAAGCTCCGCCCGGTTAAAGCGGAGCTTTAACTTTCGTACAATTATTTTGTTATATCATTCTCATCAAATCTGTCGCCGCACTGGGGGCAGAATTTCGGAGGATTCTTCGGATCTTCCGGTTCCCAACCGCATTTATCGCATCTGTACAAAGGTTCATCGGCGGGTTTTTTCTCTCCGCACTCGCTGCAGAACTTACCTTTATTCTCGGTTCCGCACTTGGCACAGGTCCAACCGTGCTTTTCCTCAGGCTTCTTTGCACCGCACTGGGGGCAGAAGTTTCCGGTATTCAGGGCACCGCAGGTGCAGGTCCAGGTTGCCGCTGCGTCAGCCTTCGTAACAGGAGCCGCAGGAGCTTCCTTCTTCTCATAGGGCATATTGTAGTACTGCCCTATATTGGCTGCATTTCCGGCATTGTTCACCATGCCGACACCCATGAAAGCGTTTACCGCGCCGTTTTCGTTCGCGGCGGCGGACTCCATGGCATTGGCAGTGGCGGTGCCGAGGCGGGCACCCATCATTCTTCCGTCGGTATAGACTCTGGACTCCTGGAATACCGCAATTTTCTTTGCGCTCTCCTCATCGGGAGCAACCTGAGCCACGGCGAATGATGAGACGGAAAGGCCTCTTTTTGCGCCCCACTCAGCGGTAAGTTCGGTATTGAGTTCGTCCCGGATGTCCTTGGTGAAAAGCGGAAGCTGATCATAAGAGATCTTCTTAAGCGCGATTCTGCCGAGGGCCGGCTGCATTGCCGCCTGAAGCTCAGCCTTGAGCTGGCTGTCGATGAGATCACGTGTATATTCGGAAGCAAAGTTTCCGCAGACGTTCTTGTAAAACATCAGAGGATCGGTGATCCGGTAGGAGTACTCTCCGTATGCGCTGATCTTCATGGTGAAGTCAAATTCGCTGTCACGGAACGGAACACCGCCTATGCCCCACTTATTGCCCATCAGTTCTTTTGTGTTGAAGTAATACACATACTGGCTGGTGGTGGGCTGGCCGCCGGCAACAAAGCGTTTGCCGACTTCCTTGAAAGAATCGATCAGTCCGGTAAAGCCTCCGCTGAGGAGTGAGGGCTGTGTACCGGTCTTGTAGATATACTGTCCGGGTTCGGCACAGAAATCAACCACGAGCCCGTTTTCCACAATCGCCATGAACTGGCCGTCCGCGACATCCACCTTGGAGCCATCGGTTATAACGTCCGGGCTGTATTTGGTATTGCTGCTCTTATTGCCTACGGTACGTTTTCCCTTACGGGCAAGAACGTTCATATCCATTGCGTCGCATTTGAAATAGTCTACCCACTGATCCGCGAGAACGGTGCCTGTCGCACCGACGATAGCTTTAATAAGTCCCATAGTTTTCAGTCCTTTCAGTTTTCATCGGAAATATTTACGCCCTTGGTATCGAAAACGGTGTCATTTCTGACACTTGACATTGCCGTAAGAACCCAGGCATACTCGCCGCTGGTGATGATATGTCCGCAGTATTCGCACTGTCCGGCACTGGTTACCGAAACCGGTGCTCCGCAGTTCGGGCATTTGACCACATTCAGTCCGTCACCGTCCGTTACCGTTTTGGTTCCGGTCGACCTCATGAAAGTAAGAAGTTTTGCGGTGTGGACCTCAACGTCCTTGAAGCCCTTGACGACCTGCCCGGTCTCCTCGCTGACGATGTAGTCGTTCATCCTCACCCTCATATACACCGTAAGAGTTTCGGTATCCTTGTTCCGGGTATAGGAAGTAAGGAAAGTCTGACCGACATTGATACGCTCCACCATATTGATGGTCTTGTTCCTGACGTACTCCTGAAGCTGATGTTCATGCTGACGGTACAGTTCCTCGCTCTCAAAGGGACGGATCTTTTCCCAGTCTCTTGCGGTCCAGGCATTCTGAAGAGTAACAAAGACCTCTTTTGTCCAGGAAAGGAACTTATCCTTGTTGAAGTCGGGGTCAACCTGCTTTATAGCCTCAGTGATGCGGTCACTGTTGTCCGGAGGAATATGTGTCAGAGAAGCACCTCCGGTGAACGTACCGGTGGGACGGGATGAAACCGAAGTTCCGCCCTTGCCCTTTCCGATAATGAGGACAACAATTATCACAACGATGATTATAACGATCGTTGTCCAGGACAATTCGCCGCCGAAGACAGCTCCGTCACCGGAATCTCCCCAGCTCCAGCCGCCGTCATAGTCGTTTCCGCCCGAGTCCCAACCCGAATCGTAGTCAATATCATTGCCGACATCAAGTGGACCGAACATTGCCGATGAGGGAATCGCCGCAGCAAGAAAGGTCACAGACAGGACCAGAGCGGCAATCAAAGGCAAAAACCGTTTTTTCATTTTACCTGCTTTCCCACGAAAAGGACTGATTCGCTTTTCGTGCTGTTATTATACAATAAATTCAGAATAAATGCAATGGATAAACTTTTACCATTTTGTGAATATAATTCAACATAACCTGCATAAACAGCATTTTTCAACGTGAATACTGTATATTTATAAATTTTCAATGCATATTTGGTATTTTTTGCATACTCAGGCCGGAGATGTTTTTCAAAAACAATATTCACCGTATGCATGCATTTTTTACTTTTCCGGAGTCAGAGCTGTCATTCCGTCGGGGCACATGGTATAGGTCACCTTTTTTGTGGGCATAAGTTCCCCGTCGAGGTTCAGGAGGAAAGATTCCGGGGATTCCACCGTTACCGTCTTCGCATGATACAGATGGACCGTCCTGCATTTAAGATGGGTCCCCGGTATGAGCCTCGGAAGAAGAAACAATGTCTTGAGGGGCGACATCATATCAATGACAAGAACGTCAAAGAGTCCGTCATTGAGCTCCGCTTTCGGCGCAATGCGGATACCGCCGCCGTAATACTGACCGTTGGCAACGGCGGTAAGGAGCATCTTACCCTCCAGGACATTCCCGTCCACCGTAACCCTCATCTCTGTTCCTTTATAGCGGAAGAGAGTATAGAACACGGACAATATGTAACTTATCTTCCGGAATATGGGCTTGCTTTTGTAACGTTCCGAATTCTTTACTATTTCGGCATCATACCCCACCGAACCTATGTTGAGAAAGAATTTGGTTTCACCGTTGTATTCTGCCTTACCGCAGTCTATTTTCTTTTCGGTAAAGTTTTTTGACGCCCGGAGTACGGACATATACCCTTCGCCGAACTTTTTTCCCTTATACAGACTTCTTACAAAATCGTTTCCGCTTCCGGCGGGAATGAAGCACACTGTTGCGGGTTCCGAGGAATCTCCGCTTCCGGCGGCAACCGCAGCCACGGGAACCGCAGCCCCGTTGGCA